>Ga0256845_1001520_pt1 | contig 18454 bp, 13 predicted proteins | sample RiftiametaG_FD_189101 | JGI IMG/M metagenome (GOLD analysis project Ga0256845, IMG submission 189101) | Tube worm associated microbial communities from hydrothermal vent at the East Pacific Rise, Pacific Ocean - Riftia | ecosystem: Host-associated > Annelida > Integument > Unclassified ...
CTGGCTGTTGATTATATTATCGGACAATATCAGGCCGTATTAAAACCATTAGGTAAAATATATCAAAATCAACAAACTATTTCAGGTGCTACAATATTAGGTAACGGAACTGTTGCTTTAGTTTTGGATACCAATAAATTAATCTCTCAATTTGCCGATACCGAAACTAAAATAGGAGTTTAGTTATAACTGCCTTATCATAAAAGCTATATTTATTAAAACAAAATATAACTTATTTTCAACAACTTAATAAAATAAACATGAAACAAGGAAACATTAAAAAACAAGATAAGGTTTTAACTTATTTATCTTTTTTGTTGGATGATGAATATTTTGCAGTAGATGTAACAAAAGTATTAACAATACTTGAAATAAAACCTATTACAAAAGTACCCAACTCACCTGAATATATGAGTGGAGTCATTAATTTAAGAGGTAATGTTTTACCTGTAATTGATATGCGTATAAAATTTGGTATGACACCCATTGTTTTTACCAAAAACACCTGTATTGTCGTATTATCGGTAAATATTGAAGATGAACCTGTTCAACTAGGTATATTAGTTGATGCAATCGATAGAGTAACCGAAATAAAAGAAAAAGAGATAGAACCGGTTCCTACAATAGGAACAAAATACAAAACTGAATTCATTCATGGGTTATATAAACTGAAAGACGGTTTTATTTTACTGTTGGATATTAATTTAATTTTTAACTCTGACACTAAAATAATATCTAAAGATACCGAAATCAAACCTATTGTATCGTAATTTAATATCTAAATATGGATAACAATCTGTTAAATATATATAACATCACTTTATCCGATAAAGAATTTCTGCGTTTAAGCAACTTTATACAATCAAATTACGGTATAAAAATGCCACCTGCAAAAAAAAGTATATTACAAGGAAGATTACATAAAAGATTACGAAAACTACAAATCGCTGATTTTAAAACTTATGTTGATTATGTTTTCAGCGAAGAAGGCAAAGAAGAAATCATTCATATGATGGATGTAGTAAGCACAAATAAAACCGATTTTTACAGAGAACCCGTTCATTTCGAAACTCTTAAAGAAACAATACTACCCGATATTTACAATGAAAACAAAAAAAACATAAAAGTGTGGAGTGCAGGATGTTCTTCAGGTGAGGAACCATACACTATTGCCATTGTATTAAACGAATTTAAATTAAAAAATCCGGGATTCGATTATCAAATTATTGCAACCGATATTTCTACACAAATGCTAAAAACCGGAGCCAATGCTATTTACCCCGAAGAACGTATAGAAATGATTCCGCTTGACATAAAAAAAAGATATTTTTTAAAATCAAAAGACCGCACAAAACCAAAAGTAAGAGTAATTAAAGAATTAAGAGATAAAATAAAATTTCAAAGACTTAATTTTATGGATGATATTTATAGAATAAATGAATCTTTTGATATTATGTTTTGCCGAAATGCATTAATTTACTTTGAACGAGAAAATCAAGAAATAGTAATAAATAAATTGTGTAACAAACTAAATCTCGGAGGTTATTTTTTTCTGGGACATTCCGAATCTATTACAAATATGAATGTTCCACTAAAAGTATTGCAGCCGACAATCTATATTAAAATCTAAATACATTTTATTATGTTATCAGATAAAGAAATATTAGAAATATTGAAATTAAAATTTAAAGATGCTTCGGAGTGTAAAAAAATATTAACCCAACAACGCGATGATCTTAAAAATGTTAATAAAAAATTAACAGAATCCGAAGCATTAAAAAGTCATTTTATTTCAAATATTACCAATGAAATAGTAAATCCGTTTGCCTCTATTTTAGGTTTATCAAAAAATATTATTGCATCAAAAGATAATGATATTGATAAAATAAAAAATATGGCAGAACTTATTCATTCCGAAGCATTTGAGCTTGATTTCCAATTAAATAATATTTTCACGGCAGCCAAAATTGAAGCAGGCGAAGCAAATCCCGAAATAATAAAAACCGATGTCAATATGCTGATAAACAGCGTAATTAGTGCATATAAGTATAAAGCCGAACAAAAACAGCTCAAAGTTCATTTTGATTTTGAAATAGACAAAGAACTATCCGAAAAAATATATTTTAATACCGACCCCGAAAAATTAAGATTAATAATATCTAATCTTTTAAGCAACAGCATAAAATACAGCTATGCAGCCAATCGTATTGAAATAAAAGGATGGATTGAAAATAACACATTAAAAATATCAGTCAAAGATTACGGAATAGGTATCAATAAAAAAAATCTTGAAACAATCTTTGACAGATTCAAAAGAGTTGACTCTTCAATTAATTCCCTGAATCCCGGACACGGGTTAGGCTTATCGGTAACAAAAGCTTTAATTGATATTTTAAACGGTAATATTAATATTGTAAGCAAACAAAACATAGGTTCAATGTTTATTATAGAAATACCTCAAGCCGAAATAGCCGAAAATCAAGGATATGCAATTGACGGAAACGAGTTTATATTTGGAGACAGTGATGAAGATGAAGTATTCTAACAATACAGAACAAGAACATAAAAGCCATTTTTTATTTCCTGCAGCTCTTTTTATTGATGCAGAACCGTATATTGTTGACACAATACTAGGCTCATGTGTAGCTGTTTGTTTATACGACAAAGAAAAAAAAATTGGCGGAATAAATCATTTTATGCTGCCTTTTTGGAATGGAACCGGATTGGCTTCACCTAAATACGGCAATATCGCTATTGAAAAATTATTGTCAAAAATGCTTAATTTGGGTTGTAATATTAATAATATCGAAGCAAAAGTTTTTGGAGGTGGTGAAGTAGTAGAAACTAAAACAAATCACTTTAAAATAGGAGAACGAAATATTGAAATTGCAATTAAACTATTAAAAGAAAATAATATAAAAATTATAGGGAAAAGTGTAGGCGGCAAACTTGGTCGTAAAATACGTTTTAATACATTTACAGGAACTGTTTTAATGAGATTTATAAAAAAAAGTAATGAAATTACATAACCTGAATTAATATCAAAACAAAAAATATAATCAATAATATATAAAACAATAAACTACACATTTGCTATCACAATAAATACAATATTTAAAACACTTTATATTTATTTTTAATAACAACAAAATTTATATACTATCAAAAAAATAAAAAAATAAAAAAATGAAACATCCATGATAATTCGCTTAATACTCACACAACTATGATTATAACATAAACACTAAATTTGAAAAATTAATTAACGAATAGGATGTTCCATCTGACAATTGATAAATAATTATAAACAGATGAAAGATAAAATAAAAGTTTTAATAGTTGACGATTCTGCGGTAGTCAGACAAACATTAAGCTCTATTTTGAGTGAAGACCCTGATATTGATGTTATGGGAGTTGCTGCCGACCCGTATTTTGCAGCAAATAAAATAGCACATGAAGTGCCCGATGTTATAACTCTGGATATTGAAATGCCAAGAATGGACGGTTTAACATTTTTAAAAAAAATAATGACACAACACCCGATACCCGTTGTTATTATATCAAGTTTAACCGCTCAAGGAACCGAAACAGGAATCAGAGCATTAGAATATGGAGCTGTTGAGTTAATTACAAAACCAAATTTAAGCACAAAAGATTTTATCGAAGAATCAAAAATAAAAATATGTGATGCAGTAAAAGCTGCTGCCAATGCTAAAATAAAACGTAAAAAGAAAACTATTTCCAAAACATCTCACATAACAACAAAACCAAAATACACAGCCGATGCCATTTTACCTAAAAGCTCATCTCAACATAGTATGTTAAAAACAACAGAAAAAGTTGTAGCAGTAGGAGCATCAACAGGTGGAACAGAAGCTCTGCGAATATTTCTTAGAAGCAATGCCCGTTGACAGTCCGGGAATAGTAATAGTACAACATATGCCCGAACATTTTACACGTTCATTTGCCGAAAGGCTTAACTCTATATGCAAAATTACTGTTAAAGAAGCTGCTAATAACGATACCGTATTAAGAGGTCAAGCATTAATAGCTCCGGGAAATTATCATATGTTATTAAAACGAAGCGGTGCAAGATATTATGTTGAAATAAACAATGGTGAACTGGTAAACAGACATCGACCTTCTGTTGATGTTTTATTTCGTTCTACCGCAAAATATGCAGGAAAAAATGCCATTGGCGTTATAATGACCGGAATGGGAGCAGATGGTGCTCAAGGATTAAAAGAATTAGAAGAAACCGGAGCTCATACAATTGCGCAAGACGAAAAATCATGTATTGTATTCGGAATGCCCAAAGAAGCAATAAAGCTCAATGCAGCAACAGATATTTTACCTTTAGATAAGATTGCCGAAAAAGTATTAAAACTGCAATATTAAAGTGATTATTTCTTTTATTTAAAATGAAAAAAGGCATATTATAAAATATTTTAGTATTTTTAGACTGTAATTATATTTTATTAACAATTCATCACCTTAATTTGAATGGAAAATAAAAATATATCTAATATCAGATTTAATTTATCATTAATAACATTCTCATTCGGAATGTTACTGCTGACTTTTATTTACTCAATAGTATTTAAAGCAAGTAATCAAGTATTTACCTTAGAAAACATAGGAAAACTTCACTCTTCGGGGTTTCATTTTTTCATTGTTGATATTATTCCTTTAATTACCACAATTACAGGATATTTTATAGGTAGCTATTTGTATAACATTAAGTATAAACTATTTAAGCTCGAAGCAACTAAAAACAAAGTGCAAGATGATATGCTTGACTTTGCAAAAAATTTAAGTCAAGATAATCTTGATATTGAATATAATCCCGATAAGGAAAATATTTTAGGAAATATTCTTATTGATTTGCGAAACAGCCTAAGAAAAAACAGAGAAGACGAAAAATTACGTAAAAAAGAGGATGAACAAAGAAACTGGATTGCTGAAGGACTTGCTAAATTCGGTGAAATTTTACGCCACGACAACGACAATATCGAAGTATTGAGTTTTAACTTAATAAGCAACTTATGTCGATATATTGATGCCGTTCAAGGCGGACTATTTATAATTAATGATGAATTTGAAGAAGATAAATACTTTGAACTTATTGCTCATTTTGCCTATAACCGAAAAAAATATAATAAAAAGCGATTGGAAATGTCAGAAGGTTTGATAGGAAGAGCCGCTTTTGAAAAAAATATTATTTACATTGACGAAGTTCCCGATGATTATGTTGATGTAACCAGTGGTTTGGGAGAAGCCAATCCCAATGTTTTGTTAATTGTTCCTCTTAAAGTAAACGACGAAGTTCACGGTGTTATTGAAATGGCATCGTTTGATTATATTGAACCTTACAAAATTGAATTTGTAGAAAAAGTTGCCGAAAGTATTGCTACAACATTCTCTACCGTAAAAATTAACATCAGAACCGCAAAACTATTAAGCGAATCTCGTCAAGCTGCCGAAAGACTAACTCAGCAAGAAGAAGAGATGAGACAAAACATGGAAGAATTGCAGGCTACACAAGAAGAAGCTGCAAAACAAGCCGAAGAGTTTATCAGTTTTACAAATTCGGTAAACCATACTCTCATCAGAGCAGAATACGATGTAAACGGTATTCTTTTGTATGCCAATACTAAATTCCTGAAAAAACTGGGATACACAAGCAATACCGATGTTGAAGGTCATCACATATCAATGTTTATCAGCGAAAAAGATAAGGCTTGGTTTAATGAAATTTGGGACGAACTTGCTTTAGGCGGAAAACACTTTGAAGGTTATATGAAATACGTAACCAAAGCCGGTAAAGACTTGTGGACTATGGCAACATATACTTGCGTAAGAAACAATCAAAACGAAGTTGAAAAGATACTATTCCTTGCTATTGACACTACCGAACACAAGGAACAAAGTCTTGATTACGAAGGTCAAATTCAAGCTATTAATCATTCCAGTATTAAAATTGTATATGCTCCGAGCGGAAGACTGATTGAAAGTAATCAAAAATTCACCGAGATACTCGGTTACTCACCCGAAGATATTGAAAATTATGGCGTTTTTAACTTTATGAGTGAAGATGAGAATCACGAGTTTGAAGAAATATGGGAAAAAGTTGTAAACGGAGAAACATATCAAGGACAAACCAAATTAATTACTAAAGACGGCAAGGACAAATGGTTTGATGTTACATTTACTGCTGTCCATAATATGTATAACGAAATCTCTAAAATAATATCAATAGCTTATGATATTACCGAACAAAAAGAGATGGAACTTATTACCAAACAACAAAATGAATTATTGAAAAAACAAGAAGAAAAACTTAAAGCCAACGAAATAAAACTTAAAGAAAAACTTGAAGAAGCCAAACAAGAACTTAAAATACAATTCCAAGAAATTGAAAAAATTAAAATTCGAAATGAGAAAACACTTGAAGGTGCTCACGATGCTATTTTAACAATAAATCAAGACGGAATTGTTGAATTCTTTAACCGTACATCTGAAAATCTTTGGGGATATTCTCGTAAAGAAGTGTTGGGTAATAATGTAAAAATGTTGTTTAAAGATGTAAAAGAAGAAAAAGATGATGAAATGGTTTACACTTTAATCAGACCCGAAAAACGAAAATTAATAGGTGTGCGTCGTGAAACAACTATTATAAATAAAAATGGCGAAGAAGTTTCAATTATAATAATGCTTGCAGTTGCAAAAGTTCAAAACGAATATACTTATACAGCATTTATACAAAATATTGAAGTTGAATTATTTTAAAATATAAACTTTAATTCTTAAACAAAATATTATGCGACTGCAATTTTATTGTAGTCGCTTCGTTTTGTTTTTAAACTTACATACAAAAATTATTATGACTAAATATAAACATATACTGCTTTTATTACTTATTTCGGCATCGTTTTTTGCATGCAGAGACAATATAGATTTTTCTAATAATCCTAATATCAATTTAAGTTTCTCTACCGATACAGTATTGTTTGATACCATTTTTACAACTATCGGTTCAACAACCCGACAATTTAAATTTTATAATAACAACGATGAAGCAGTAAAAACAACAATACAACTCAGTAACAGCAACAGCTCATATTACCGTTTAAATATCGACGGTCAACCTGCCAATAAAGTTAAAGATTATGAAATACTTGCTCACGACAGTGCTTTTGTTTTTGTTGAAGTAAATATCGACCCGCAGAACTCCAACAGCCCTATGGTTATTGAAGATTCCGTAATGTTTATCACAAACGGAAATACTCAAAACGTAAAACTTGTTGCTTACGGACAAGATGTGCATCTTTATAACGATTCGGTAATTGATACACGAACATGGATAAACGATAAACCATATCTTATTTATAACTCCATTTTGGTAGATAAAAATCAAACACTGACTATTGAAGAAGGTGTAAGAATATACTTTCATAACGAATCGGCAATGTGGGTATTGGGAACCTTACAAGTTCACGGAACTGTTGATAATCCCGTGACTTTTCAGGGCGACAGGCTCGAAGAATGGTATAAATACACTCCCGGACAGTGGTATGCATATTACATAAATAAAGAAAAAGACATTAAATACTTGACAGGCGGCATTCACTTTTGGAAAGGAAGTGACAACAATATTATTGACCATGCAATAATTAAAAACGGAGTAAAAGGTATTCAAGTTGATTCTGTCGGCGAAGGAGATAATCCTACTCTTACTTTGAGCAATTCAATAGTTAAAAATATGAGTGCAATCGGACTTATGGCTCAATCGTCAAAAGTTTTGGTTTTCAATTCGGTAATAGCAAATTGCGGATATTATGCCGTAGTACTCAGCCTAGGCGGACATTATGAATTTTATCAATCTACTATTGGCAATTATTATGATTTTAATACAAGAAAAACTCCCTCGCTTATTTTTAATAATTATTATAAAAACGAAGATAAATATTATACTTTTGATTTTTCGGCAATATTTGGCAATAGCATAATATACGGCAACATTGACAGCGAATTTTTCATCGACCAACATCCCGATGAAACTAAACCATTCTCATTTTTATTCGACCATTGCTTAATGAAACTTGACGATGAATTTGATACAAACAATAAAGATATTTACAAAAGTATTATCAGAGATAAAGATTCATTGCCGCGATTTATCAATACTTACGAAGGCAATTTCAGACTTGATACTTTATCGGCAGCAATAAACAAAGGTTCAGTATTTTACAGCACTATGATTCCAACCGACCAAGACGATAACGACAGAAATATGGATGGTAAACCCGACCTTGGTGCTTACGAAAGGATTCCCGAAAAAAAATAATATTTAACAATGTTCATTCACGTATTTGTGTCTATAATTTATACAACTAAATAATAAAATTTAAACATATGACATTAAATATTCGGCTATTATTTTTAATGTTTTTTATAGCTGCAAATTTGCAATCGCAAAACTTGTCGGATACTTTAATAAAAAGAATTGAAACCGGCAGATATGCTCGTGTAATGTTTTACAACTGCGAAAATCTGTTTGACACTTACGATGATTCAGCAAAAAGAGATGAAGATTTTTTACCCGAAGGAAACCACCACTGGAATAAAACAAAATACTACGATAAATTAAATAAAATATCAAAAGTTATTACCGCTGTCGGCGGATGGCGACCTGTTGAACTTGTGGGACTGTGCGAAGTTGAAAGCCGAAGAGCCGTAAAAGATTTAGTTTACAACTCTCAACTTTACATGCTCGAATACAAATATATTCATAAAGAATCGCCCGACAAACGTGGTATTGACGTAGCATTACTCTATCAACCAAAAAAATATAAACCTGTAAAAAATAAGTTTATCCCTATACATTTTCCGAATAACCCCGAAAAATTTACTCGCGATATTTTATACTCAAAAGGTGTTTTGCATCAAAAAGACACCGTTCATATTTTTGTAAATCACTGGCCTTCTCGCTGGGGCGGACAACTTCAATCCGAACCTTATCGTAAATTCACAGCTTCGATATTAAAACATGTTACCGACTCCATATTTAAAATATCTCCCAATGCTAATATTATTATTATCGGCGATTTTAACGATGAACCCGTAAATAAAAGTTTGAAAGATGTATTAAATGCAAAACTTTCGGCTGATAATTTAAAAAACACAAATTTATATAACCTTGCTTACATATCTGTATCTTTTGAAGGAAGCCACAAACACAAAGGTAACTGGGCAAAACTCGACCAAATTATTGTGTCGGGAAATTTATTGAAAGGTTCAAATAACTTAAAAACCGACATTAACGGATATACAATATTCAATGCTGCTTTTTTACTCGAAAAAGACGAAGCATACTTGGGAATAAAACCTTTTAGAACCTATATCGGTTTTAAATATCACGGCGGATATTCCGACCACCTGCCTGTTTTTATTGATATAAACAGAACAAAAGATTTTTAATTCTCTTTTGTGCAATATTTTTTAATAATCGGATAAGCATCTTCTATTCCCAACTCTCCCGCTTTGCTCATATCAAGACACCCTTTCTCTTTATCTTGCAGATAAATAAGTGTCAGCCCACGATTAAAATATGCCTGCGGAATTTCAGGTCCTACCTCTATACTTTTGGTGTAATCGTCAATAGCTCCGGTAAAATCTTTTTTCATACATTTTACATTTCCGCGATTATAATAAGCAAACCCAAAATTAGGGTTAAGTTCAATTGCTTTATCCAAATCTTTAATCACATCATCGTAATCTTTATATTGCTCATCTTGCTTTTTAGCAGAAGTATTTGTTGCCTTTCCGTCAATTGTCAACACTTGTGAATAATCGTCCAATGAGTTGATATACTGAATCATTAAATATCGGGTGTTTGCCCTGTTGAAATATCCCAAATCAAAATCACGATTAAGTGAAATAGCTGTGCTGTAAGACTTTAACGACTGGTTAAAATTACGAATCATACTATTTAACAATCCCTGATAAAAATAGATATAAGAACTGTATGACGATTTAAATTTTTCGTTTTCGGTTTCATTCAACAAAGTTCGCACACTGTCAACACTCAGCACCGTCAACTCCGATGATGCCACAAATGTTGTATTAAGAATTTTTTTATTGTTAATATCGTCAACCGATTTCAGATAAAACGGAATATCTTCCTGTTTAAGATTATCTTGTTTGGATGTTATCAAAATAATAGGTTTAAGGTCGATAGTAATTCTGCGGTTTTGTATTTGACCATCGTCCATATTGGCACGGTAAAAGTCTGAATCAAACTCAATTATCTTTTTAAAATTATACGATGTATCCATAAATTCGGATATTGTTGAATCTCCTTTTACCTTTTCTTGATACTCTTTAATTTTTTCTTCGGCTGTTTTTTTGTCGTCTATTGCTCCGGCAACATCTCCAACCTGAAAACGTGCCGATGAACGTGCTTGATATGCTTTCGCAAAATCGGGAAATATCTCTATAGCCTGACTCCAATCTTCTATTGCACCGTAATAGTCGCCCAGTTGATACTTTACTCCTCCCCTGTTGAAATACGGCAAGATATTTTTCGGATTATACTCCGCTGCCATAGTGTAATCGGTAATGGCTCCTTCATTATCGCCAAGTTCCGACTTTAAAATTGCACGATTAAAGTAGGTAAGAGCATTTTCAGGGTCTAATTCAAGCACCTTGTTGTAATCTTCCATGGTTCCGTCAATATCTTTTGCCTGATATCTTACATTTGCTCTTTGAAAATAATAAAGTGTATTACTGTTATCAATTTTTATTGCTTGATCTAAATCTGCTAGTGCATCGTCGAATTTTTTAAGTTCGGCAAGTGCAACAGCACGCTGAGCAAAACCGTCAGCACTGTAAGGATTAAGCTTTATGGCATACGAAAAATCTTTAACGGCTCCTTCAAAATCTTCTTTACTAATTTTTGCGTATCCGCGATATTGGTAAGCATACGGCAAATCTTTATCATATTTTATTGCTGTATTAAAATCGGCAATAGCCTTATCGTATTTTTTTGTTATCAAATAAATAAATCCGCGACTAACATAATTATCGGGGTTTGTTAAATCAAGCTCTACTGCTTTGTTTAGGTCTTCAAGAGCATCTTGATAATCTTGCAACGAACCTTTTGTTGCACCTCGCAATCTGTAACCTTCCGAAAAATAAGGATTTAAACTCACAACTTTATTAAAATCGGCGTAAGCTCCCTGATAATCACCCAACGAATATTTTGCAATTCCCCTAAAATAATATGCTTCCAACACATCGGGCTTTATCTGAATTATGGTGTTAAAACGGCGTATTGCCGATGTGTAATTTGATTGCATTAAATCGTGATGCCCCTCAATAAGATAGTGCTGAATATCAAACTGCGAAAATGCGGATAGTGACGATACTATAAACAAAAATATTATAAAGGTGTTTTTTACTCTATTTACAAACATTAATTTTTCTATTTTTTCAACTTTTCAATCTCTTCTTTTGTCAGTCCCGTATATCTAATTATTTTTTCAATATTCTCATTGTTTTTTAACATCTCTTTTACTATTTCATTCTTTCCTTCAATTTTTCCTTCTTCTCGTGCAGTATCCAAAGAGTTTTTTAAATCACGATAATACTTCAAACTATCTTCATATTTTTGATATTCTTGCGATGAAAATTTAGAAATTTCAGCAGTATCAAATAATTTTAGAAATATACTTTCCTTTAACTTCTCAGGTATTCTATCTAATTTATGTAGGTTTTTCAATACAAAAAGCCATTTCTCAAATCGGGTTTCCAATTCTTCTGCCTTTTTATTAAACTTAGGCATTTCAAGATAAATAAAAGTTAACTTATCGTAAAAAACCTTTTTTGTTTCTATATCACTTAACTTTACATCATATCTGAATTTATCGGGTTCGCTTTTATCTTCATCGAATACAAAATCAAGAATAGCTATTGTATAAATTTTTTTTAATTCAAAATTCCACTCACTGCCTACTACTGCCTGTTCTCTAATGGGAAATGTTGAATAATAAAGTGTTCTGTCTTTAAAAAACTTTTGCTTTGTTTTTTGCAACTCTACTATAAATCTTTCGCCTCTTTCATTTGTGCAATAAAGGTCAAATATAGCTTTTCTGTCTAATTCGGTAGTGCCAAGATTTTCATTTTTCAGATACTGCAATTCAGTAATTTTGCCTTGTTCTTCTTTTAATAATTCATTTAAAAAGTCAAGCAATAAATCTTTATTGGGTTCTTCGCCAAAAAGCCTTTTAAAACCGTAATCGGTAAACGGATTTATATATTTTTCTCGAAACTCTACCATAGCATTTCTTTTTTTCAAAGATACAAATTTTTAAATTACATTTTTTTATAAATCCTTAAATACGCAAGCTGCAATATAAATGGTTAATTTAAAAGCATTTATAATAAACCTTGCATCTGTAATAATTTTTATAAACTTCATTGTTATAAGTAATTAGACCTAATAAGTTTCATTAAACCCAAACTATGCAATAGAAAACAAAAATAGTTTTCTATTGTATCGCGATAAAGAACTACATCTATTTTGGACAATAACCAAAATGGTGTATTTCTAAATCGGGGTTAACCCTTACTAAATGCCGTAAGTTCACTATTTCACAACTCCTACTGCATAAGTCGGGTTAAAATAAATGAATTTCTAACTGGTTAATTAACTGATACCAATACAAACCTATTAGGTCTTACGGATTTAAGATAATAATGAAAAGTAAGGTTTTAAAATAAGATTTATACCGCAACTATCAGTTATTTAGCTTTCTTACTTGCATAATTATGGTAAATGTATTTTGCATCTATAACAAAAACCAAACCGATTATTGTAACAGCACCACCGATTATTTGATACAAATACGGAAAAGTGCCAAAGTAAAAGTAAGCTAAAATTACCGTAATAAATCCGGTAAGGCTTTGAACTAATGTTGAGCGTGAAGCATCAATATATTTTAATGATAAAAACTGTAAAAATGAAGTTAAAAACGGACCTATCACCGAACCTATAAGTATATTTAAGAATGCCTTTTGCGAAATAACAAAACTCGATTTGCTTATAAGCATAAAAATAAATGCAAGCACAAATAAAAAACCTATTTTATTGAGATTCAGCGATAAAGCGGAAAAATGACGTATAACTTTTTTACTCCATACTGTTCTGAGTGAATAAAACAGACTTGAAAAAATAATATACTGAACTCCCGGAATAAACAGCGATTGCAAAGTAGTGTCTTTGTTGTAAGAAATTACAAATGTTCCGAATATTGTTAAAATTATTCCCGCAATTTGCAGTTTACTGTGTTTCTCGTTTAAAAAAAGTATGGCAAGAAAAACTATCAATACAGGCTCAATATTTCTAATAAATGCAGGAATTGACGGATTGGGAATAATTTTTATACCTATAAAAATGGCTGTGGTAGCAATAACCTCAATAATTCCGATACCTAAAAAATTCAGGTATTGAAATTTAGTAGGATGTTTTACTGTTTTAAAATGTCCCGTAAAAAATGAATAGATAATATTCCAAATTATTGCAAAACCAAACCAGTAAAACCCGAACTGATAAATATTTGTTTCATCCAAAGCAGCTTTGCTGAATATATAAACATTGGCAAGCGTCGCGGTTGACAGTGCTGCTGTAATATATCCTTTGGCTTTATTGGTAATCATCATTTATCTGATAGTATTTTATAAAAAGTTATCTACTGCACGCCTTTTTTACTTTTATTATTTTAGCAAAAATTCTATTTACTGTCGAAATATGTTTCTCGTATTGTAAAGGTTTATAATTTAATGCCTGTTTCATTTCTTTTTCCGAAATATCAAGAAAATCAAGAACTTCTTTGTAATTATCGGGCAAACTGTCAATATTATCTTTTTTGTAAAGTTCTTCGGCTTTTTGTTTTGAGATTTCTCCTTTACGTATCATATTACTGTATTGACAAATCCGCCTTTCGTATCCGTAAATCTTGTTTCTTACATAATTTGTAAACGGTTCGGCTATGCAATCAAGATGACGACTGTATTCCACATTATCTTTATCTTTCCAATTAAATTCTTTTTTTATTATTTCAGCTATCTCTTTATCAGTAGGATTTTTAATATAAAAAAGCGGTCTGATTTCTTTACCTATAACTCCTGTTTTTTTCCAAATTGATAATTTAAAAAGATTTAGGTTCGGATAAATTAAATATTTATCTATCTCATTTTTCGATAATTCCTTAGTTTTTTTTAAAATATATTTAAATCGGGCTATATCCTGAATTGAATCGGGTAAAAAAGAATCTTCTTCAAGCGGGGATGAACCGTATAAAATCATCGGTACTTTATACCGGCGTGCTGTTTTTAGAATATGTGCTTTTGTGGCTATATCACATGCTCCGCAAATATCTCCCGTTTGTAAAAACATATTTTTATAAATCTTTTTTTGCAGATTTATATCCGGTTTACAAAACAGATGCTTTACTCCTGTTTTTGCAACAGCATTTTTAATATTCTCTACCGCCAACTCCGACAATAAACCATTATCGTATGTCATGGCAACAACCCGCAACTTATAAACATTTACCGCAAGGTGCAAAATATAAGTGCTGTCTTTACCTCCGCTTAACGGCACAAGAGCATCAAATTCAGAATGTTTATTTCTGTATTTATCAAATAATTCCACTAACTTTTGTTCTCCAAACGGTTTAAACTCTCTTTTTTCATTACACAATGAACAAACTCCTTCATTATCAAATACTATTTTAGGATATTTTTTATTCAGTAAACATTTTTTGCATGTTTGTGTATTTAATTCAGGCTGCATACAGTTTGTGTTAAAATAATATATGAGTATTTTTTACTAATATCTTAAATCCGCAAAAGAAAAAAATCTTCTGCGGATTTAAATTATTATCTGCTTTCCAAACAATTATTCTTGAATTTCAGGCTTTAATTTTTCAAGTTCTTTTTTGTTAACATTAAACCTTTTTGCAGGTGATTTAATAAGAGTCATCTCGTCAACAAGGTGACTTGCTCCCGCAAATTTATCAACAATAAACAACACATACCTGATATCAAGTGTAATATTGCGACACATATCAGGGTCATACATTATATCACTCATTGTGCCTTCCCAATTACGGTCGAAATTTATTCCTATCAATTGACCATTGCCGTTTAAAACAGGACTTCCGGAGTTTCCGCCCGTTGTATGATTCGATGCGGTAAAACAAACAGGCATAAATCCTTTTGCATCGGCATACTTGCCAAAGTCTTTGTTTTTATACAACTCTTTGAGTTTATCGGGAACATCGTAATCGTAAATATCGGGGTTATCCTTTTCCATTATCCCCTTTAACGATGTTTGATAGTAGTATTCAACAGCATCACGCGGAATATAATCGTCAACTTTACCGTAAGCTATTCTGAATGTTGAGTTTGCATCGGGGAAGAATACTTTATTTGGTTGCGACTCCATTAAACCTTTCATATACAACCTGTTCAAATCTTTTAGTTGGTAATCGATTTTTGAAACAACAGGTTTAATATTTTTGTAATAGATATCAACCGATTGACTGAAAAGCATATAAACAGGGTCTTTCTCCAATTTTTTATTTTTAGATACCGAATATTCATCAATAAAAGCATACAACTTTTCGGAATGCGGGAACATTGATTTTGAATAAACATAATCGGTAAAAGCATCAATATTGCCTTTGTATTTTGTTGCTATAAGTTTTAATATTTCGGGATGATTTTCTGTCGCTACATCACTATAATAAAAATTAACAAATGCCGCAAAAACCTTTTTGTCGGTAGCCAAATTATAGTCTTTGTAAAACTTTTCGGCAGCCGATTTTAACGACTCTTTTGCTTTATCAATATCCTCTTGTTTCGACTCTTTATTTAAGTTTGTGAGTTGTCTGAATTTACCCGAAAAACGAACAAGTTCTTCGCCCAACAACGTTTCAAACAAATATGTTTGCGTTCTCTCATAAGGTGTTAACTCCTTGTAAATCTTTTTATATTCAGGTAAAATATTTCCGTATTCGGCTTTTCTTTCGGTTGATTGATTTACCCATTCGGTAAATTTCGCTTCTTGTTGCTGTTTTACATTTATTGCATCAAGACGTTGTAAACCTCTGTTTTCACCAATCCATTTTTTCCAGCCGTTAGCCATATTTGCCACCTTAGCCGAATATTTTATTCTCACCTCAGGGTCGGCGTTCATATCGGCTTTCATAATATCAAGTCCCTTTGTTCTCACCTTAATTCTAATGGGATTTACAACCTGAGTTGTTAAAGTTACTGCATACGAAGGCAGATACTCCTCAGTAGTTCCGGGATAACCCATTATCATTGTAAAATCGCCTTTTTGAACTCCATTAAGAGAAATATCAAGGTGCTTACGCGGACGATACGGCACATTATCTTTTGAATAATCAGCCGGTTTATTGTCCTTATTTGCATAAATTCTGAACATTGAAAAATCGCCTGTATGGCGGGGCCACATCCAATTGTCGGTATCACCTCCGAATTTTCCTATTGCCGATGGCGGTGCTCCCACAAGACGAACATCGCGAAATATTTCATATACCGACATAAAATATTGATTGCCCGAAAAAAACGGTTTTACTTTTGCCACATAATCGGTTCCTTCAACTGCTTTTTTCTCGATATCCCGCATATTTGCCTGCATAACAGAATCGCGTATATCGGCGGGCATGCTCTCTTCAATATCCAAATATACTTGATCGGTAACATCTTCAATGCGTCGCAAAAAGCATACGCCGATACCTTCATCGGGCAACTCTTCTTCTTTGCTCATTGCCCAAAAACCATCGGTAAGGTAATCGTGTTCAAGCGAACTGTGTGCCTGTATTGCATGATACCCGCAATGATGATTGGTTAAAAACAGTCCTTGTTCGGAAATAACTTCGCCGGTGCAAAAATGATGAAACGGACTGCTGAGTCTTACAAATCCCACTACGGCATCTTTCAAACTCGCTTGGTTAACATCGTAAATATCTTCGGCAGTAAGTTTAAAACCGTCTTTCTGCATCTGCTCAATGTTGTATTTTTTCAACAATATGGGAAGCCACATTCCCTCGTGAGCAAAAAGTGTTGAACTGAATAACACTGATAATAAAAGGTAAATAAATAATTTTTTCATATCTGTCGTTTTTTGTTTATGTTTTTATAAATATCTCGCTAAGCCGCAAAGTGCTTTTGTCCACAAATTACACTAATTGGCACTAATTTATTTTTCATCTTCGTTGCATAAAGTGCTGGTCACTGAGCTTGTCGAAGTGACTATTGCAAGTTAACGCTGTTCTCCGTTGCTAATCCGGCTTCGACAGGCTCAGCCTCCGTGCTTATTTCTGCATTATATCATTAAGTAACTTTCAACTTTACAAACTTTCAACTTTTAACTCACTACCATTTTTCTTCATCATAATCTACCAAATATGTTGATATTTCAATGCCTTCAATGGTTTCTTTCGATTCTTTTACCGGTGCAGGATATTTTTTATTTGCTCGGCAAAATACTATATAAATTCCTTTGGTCAACTCTAATGATTTGCAGTAATAAGCTAGTTGTTGTTTGCCTTTCTCAAATCTGCTGAAACTGTAATATATCTTTGTCTCTATTAAAAATTCTTCCCCTCTGACATTTACTATCATATCACTTTTACCAAGTCCGGTATCAGCTTCGCGATATATTTTACCTTCAAGTTCGGCTATTACGGCTGTTATAAATGTTTCAAAACTGTATATCAATGCACTCTCTTTTATTGATGTGTAATTGCCATCGTCGTCTTTTTCCATAAATACTTTAAATCCACGTCGCTTTACATATGTTTTATATTCTTCTATTAATTTTTCAATATTCAGATTATTGTTTTTATCAAAATATTCGGGTGCATAAATATCCTCGGATATATGCCTCTTTTCGCCATTGGTGTAAGGGTAAAATGCTTTGTAAAGTCGCTTTTTGTAAAAAGGAACCCAAAAGGTAACTTTACCGCTTTCGTCTTTTTTTATCAGTCCGTTTGTATGTAACAGTTTTATGCTTTCTCTGTCAATATCAAATGGTATCTTATCTTCGGTAAACAGCAATCGCTCTACAAACGAGCGTACTTTTTTGGCTTGATTAAGTATGTTGGCAAAGTTTTTATCAATGGCTTCGGTCAGATACCAATCTTCAACCACAAGATAATCGTTATAATCAAGCACTTTTTTTTCGGGATTGCGGTCAACCAATACCTTGGCAAAACCGTTGACAAGTCCGGGTTGTCCTGCGGTTATCTGCCATATCTTTTCTTTTACTTTTTCGGCAAACAGTTGTGATGTTTCCTCTTCGTGCTGATGTAGCAGTTCGTAAACTTCGTCGCGGGTAAAGTATGGAACGTTTAAGTTA
>Ga0256845_1001521_pt1 | contig 18452 bp, 12 predicted proteins | sample RiftiametaG_FD_189101 | JGI IMG/M metagenome (GOLD analysis project Ga0256845, IMG submission 189101) | Tube worm associated microbial communities from hydrothermal vent at the East Pacific Rise, Pacific Ocean - Riftia | ecosystem: Host-associated > Annelida > Integument > Unclassified ...
CTTCTAATTTTGCAGGAGTTGGTGGGGCAGATGATTCCAGAAATGATATTGTGATTCGGGGGAACTCACCTTTGGGAGTTGTATGGAGGATAGAAGGAGTTGACATTCCTAATCCTTCGCATTTTGCAATTGCAGGAAGTACAGGGGGGCCAGTTTCAATTCTAAACAATAAAATCTTAGGAAATTCTGATTTTTTCATGAGCGCTTTCCCTGCTGAATACGGGAATTCAACTTCTGGAATATTTGACCTTAAATTGAGAAATGGTAACAATGAACGGCATGAATTTACAGGTCAATTTGGTTTTCTAGGAACTGAAGTAATGGCTGAAGGACCGATGAGTAAGTCTGGTAATTCAAGTTATCTAGTGATGGGAAGATATTCTACATTGAGTATTTTTAAAAAACTAGGAATCAACTTAGGTACAGATGCTGTTCCTGTATATGGAGATGGGGCTTTTAAGTTCAATTGGAAATTGAAGAATGGTGGTGCGTTGTCATTATTTGCCATTGGAGGAGCTAGTGATATTGACATTGTTATCTCAGACCAAACAGAATATTCCGATGAACTTTACGGTGAAGGAGATCGTGATCAATATTTTAGTACTGCAATGGGGGTTGCTGGTCTTTCCTTAAAAAAACCGCTGAACGAAAGAACGTTCATCATGTCAACAATTGCATATTCTTATGAAAAGCAAAGTGCACAACATGATTTCTTGATACGTAATATTGATTCAAACAATACAATTACATTGTTGGATAAGTACAAATTATTGGATTATACTTTTGCAGTGTCCAAAGCATCAGCCTATTTTTCATTGAATCATAAGATGAATAAAAAGCACTTAATTAAAACTGGTTTCAATGCTGATTTGTACATGTACAATATGATTGATTCTGTTTTAAAACAAGGACATTCTTCTGCCAATCATTCAGATTTTAATACCCGCTGGGATTATCATGGAACATCTGCTTTAATTCAAGCATTTGTACAATGGAAATGGCGAATTACTGAAAAAATGGCATTTACAGCAGGCTTGCATAATCAATACTTTAGTCTAAGTAATAGCTACAGTGTTCTAGAACCAAGATTAGGTTGGCAATGGAAACTTAAAAATGGGCAATCACTGAGTGCTGGTGCAGGAATGCATAGTCAAACACAGCCTCAATATACCTATTTATACCATCAAACAGATTCAATTACCGGGGCAAGAACTTACCAGAATAAAGACATGGATTTCACTAAAAGTCTTCATTCTGTTATTGGTTATGAGAAAGCTTTTAAAAAGAGTTTAACTTTTAAAACAGAGGCGTATTACCAATACCTGTATCAAGTTCCTGTAACGGTTGCTCCTTCTTCGTTTTCTTTAATTAATATGGGAAGTGGCTTCTCTCGTTTTTTCCCAGAAGATCTTGAAAATACTGGAACAGGATACAATTATGGATTAGAGATTACACTTCAAAAATTCTTTGACAAGTCTTTCTTTTTCTTGATTTCTGCTACTATTTATGATTCTAAGTACTATGGAAGTGATGGGATTCTTAGAAACACATCATACAATGGACAATATATCGCAAATTTTCTAGCTGGTAAAGAATTCAAAATTAACGCTAAACAATCAATTTCTCTTGGGTTGAAAATTACAACTGCTGGAGGAAAAAGATATGGTTACGTTGATGTTGCAGCTTCTCAAGCAGTAGATGACATTGTATTTTTAGATCAAGGTTTTAATGAAAGACAATTCTATGATTATTTTAGAACTGATTTGAAAATCAACTGGAAGTTTAACGCTAAACGTACTACGCATGAAATTGGATTAGATTTAGTGAATATTTTTAATTCAAAGAATTTATTGAGCTTGGCTTATGCACCTAATTTAGCGAACCCATCTGCTGAACCTATTTCTGAGAAAACTCAATTGGGATTTTTACCGATTTTCTATTATAAAATAGACCTTAGAATTGGAGGGAAAAACAAGGAATAATTTATTTCTTAACATGAAAAATTACAATTTATCTCATTTACAAGAATTAGAAGCTGAAGCAATTTTTATCCTTCGGGAAGTGGCCGCACAATTTGAGCGTCCAGTATTGTTGTTTTCTGGAGGGAAAGATTCATTGGTTTGTTTTCATTTGGCAAGAAAGGCATTTTACCCTGCTCCAATTCCTTTTCCATTAATGCATATTGATACAGGGCATAATTTTCCTGAAACAATAGAATTTAGAGATGATTTAATTCAAAGAAATGGTGCTAAATTGATTGTTGCATCTGTTCAAGAATCAATCGATCAAGGAAAAGTTATCGAAGAAAAAGGACTGAATTCAAGCAGGAATTCATTGCAAACAATCAGTTTGTTAGATGCGATTGAATTACATCAATTTGATTGTGCGATTGGTGGAGCTCGAAGAGATGAAGAAAAAGCAAGAGCAAAAGAACGGTTCTTTTCTCACCGAAATGATTTAGGTCAATGGGATCCAAAAAACCAACGACCAGAGTTGTGGAACGTTTTCAATGGAAAGAAGAATAACGGCGAACACTTCCGAGTTTTTCCTATTTCTAATTGGACAGAAATGGATGTTTGGCAATATATTCTTCAGGAAAATCTTGACATCCCTAGTTTATACTTCTCCCATGAAAGAGAATGCTTTGTGCGTGATGGAATTATAATGGCAAAAACAGACTTCATTGAAACCTCTTTGGAAGAAGAAACCCTCACCAAAAGAGTTCGTTTTAGAACGATTGGCGATGCTACATGTACTGGAGCGTTTGAAAGTTCTGCTTCTACGATAGAGGAAATAATTGTTGAAGTCGCTGCGTCAAGAATTACTGAAAGAGGAGGGAGATCTGATGATAAAAGAAGTGAATCAGCGATGGAAGATCGAAAAAAGAAAGGCTACTTTTAAAAACATGAAAAACGCACATAAATCATATTTAGAAATGGACTTGCTCAGATTTACAACTGCAGGAAGTGTTGATGATGGGAAAAGTACACTTATCGGACGGTTGTTGTACGATACGAAATCAATTTTTGAAGATCAATTAAAATCCATAGAAAAAGTCAGTAAAAAGACCAATGGAATAAACTTTGCGTTATTAACGGATGGATTAAAAGAGGAAAGGGAGCAAGGAATAACAATCGATGTTGCTTACCGCTATTTTGCCACACCTCAACGGAAATTTATCATTGCAGATACACCAGGTCATTTTGAGTATACTCGGAATATGATAACGGGAGCATCGACCGCTAACCTTGCTTTAATTCTTGTTGATGTTAGACATGGGGTTGTTGAGCAGACCAAACGACATTCTTTTATTGCTTCAATGTTGGGGATTTCTCACATTGTTTATTGTATCAATAAAATGGATTTAGTCGATTATTCTGAAGAAAAATTTTTGGTACTGAAGAAAGAATTACAGCAGTTTAGTTCAAAACTAACTTCAAAAGATGTTCGTTTTATTCCTATGAGTGCGTTGTTGGGCGATAATGTTGTCAATCGTTCTGAAAAAATGAATTGGTACGAAGGAGGAACATTACTTCACACGCTAGAGAATATTCACATAGCATCTGATTATAATCACATTGATTGTCGTTTTCCAATTCAATACGTTATTCAATCGGAATCAATTGATACTTCTAATTACATTGGTTATGCGGGTAGAATTGCAGGAGGTGTTTTCAAAAAAGGCGATGAGGTGATGGCATTACCTTCTGGTTTGACTTCAAAAATTTTAGCTATAGAAACGATGGATGGCGAAATTGACGAGGCATTTTCTCCGATGTCAGTGACTATTCGATTGGAAAATGAGATGGACTTATCCCGTGGTGATATGTTAGTTAGGCCAAACAACTCACCTGAAGTTAGGCAAGATTTTGATGCATTGATTTGTTGGCTTTCAGACAGTCCTATGAAAAAAAACACCGAATATATAGTTCAACATACGAGTACAAACACAAGTTGTATTGTGACAGAAATAAAGTACAAAATTAACATCAATACGCTTCACAGAATGGAAGATGACAAAGAGGTTGAAACGAATGATATTACACGGGTTTCAATTCATGCATCACAACCTATATTTGTGGATCGTTACGATAGAAATAGAACGACAGGAAGTTTTATATTAATTGATCCATTGACCAATAACACTGTTGCTGCAGGAATGATAGTCTAGAATTGTATTAATTCCAGCTGCTTCCTTCTTTTGAATCTTTTACGACAATTCCCGCTGCTGCTAATCCATCTCTAATTTTATCAGAGGTTGTCCAATCTTTATTTGTACGAGCTTCTTGACGTAAATCAAGCACTAAATCCATTACGGGTGCTAGTTTGTCATCACTAGAATTCTGAACCAATGAAATCCCAAGAACATCTACAATAAATCCATTCATTTCTTTGGAGAGAAGTTGTAAGTCAGTTTTTGAAATTGTTGCGTTGTTGTCTTTTACAGAATTGATAAATTTAACGGCTTCGAAAAGATTAGCCACTAGAATTGGAGCATTGAAGTCATCATTCATTGCTGAATAGAAGTTTTCGACCAAAGCATTCACATCAATTGAAGACTTTTCTTTTGTTTCCAATTTTGAAAGTGTTGTAAGTGCTTCCATTAATTTATTGAATCCTTTTTCTGCTGCTAAAAGTGCTTCAGAAGTGAAATCGAGGGTAGAGCGATAATTCGCTTGCATCATGAAAAATCGAACAACCATTGGGTCAAATGCTTTATCCATAAAGTCATTTTCACCAGAGAATAATTCATGGGGAAGAATAGAATTCCCTGTAGATTTACTCATTTTTTTACCGTTGAGCGTCAGCATATTTCCGTGCATCCAATATTTTACTGGAGAAATTCCATTTGCAGAAGTTCCTTGTGCAATTTCACATTCGTGGTGCGGAAATTTCAAATCCATACCGCCACCGTGAATGTCGAATTGTTTTCCTAAATATTTTGTACTCATCGCAGAACATTCTAAATGCCAACCAGGGAAACCAATTCCCCAAGGAGAAGGCCATTTCATTAAATGTTCATCAGAAGCATTTTTCCATAGAGCAAAATCCAATGGCGCTCGTTTTTCACTTTGTCCATCTAAATCGCGTGTATTAGAAATTAAATCTTCAATTTTTCGACCTGATAATTCTCCGTATGGATGAGATTCATTGTATTTTTCTACATCAAAATAAACCGAACCATTGGATTCGTATCCAAAACCTTTATCAATAATGGCTTGAACCATTTCTATTTGTTCGATGATATGTCCTGTTGCTGTAGGTTCAATATTCGGTGGGATATTATTGAATTGTTGTAAAACGTTATGAAAATCAACGGTATATGTTTGAACGATTTCCATCGGCTCCAATTGTTCTAAACGCGCTTTTTTGGCAATTTTATCTTCGCCTTGGTCAGCATCATCTACAAGGTGACCAACATCGGTAATGTTTCGAACATATCGCACCTTATACCCAAGGTAAGTCAAGTATCGGTATACAATATCAAATGAAATAAAGGTACGGCAATTACCCAAATGAACATTACTGTATACGGTGGGACCGCACACATACAATCCAACAAAACCATCGTTTAATGGTGTGAATTTTTCTTTATTTCCAGTGAGGGAATTGTAGATAGATAATGCCTTTTTCATTTTTAATAAGTCTGAGATTCTAACAAAGATAAATTATATAAATGAAAAAGTATTGGAAGTGAGTTTTTTTTACCTCGAATACTACTTACTCTCCCACATCATCTTAAAAATAAACCATGAATTAACGACAACAATAGACGCGTTGGTAATCACAACTGGAATAGAACCCAATAAAATTCCATAGAAGATAAAAAATAGGACAATTGAGAATGTATGGTTCATACTTTTTTAGCAAAATTCATGATTGAATGTAAGCAAACAAAAGTAAATTTATAGAATAGCGTAAATTTAAAATGGTTATCTATTTAAAACAAATTGTAAAATAATGTCTTGCCCATTAAGAACGCTTTCCCGAGTTGGATAAACCTCAAAATGCGGACGAGTACCATGTCCATTTGGGAATAGGTGCTGATTAACATTTTGTTCTGCAACCACGATAAAGAGACTTATTTCAATTCCAGAATATGGAAGTTGATATTCTAAAGGAATTGACCCTGTGTGTCTGTAATAACCACCACCCGTTTCTTCTCCAATAAAAACAGCATTACTTTTATCTCTCACCAAAGCACTAAATAATGCGCCTCCTGAGAATACGTTTCCACTAATGAGGATGTATTTGTTTCCATAAAAACCATATTTACGTTTTTTTTCATGGATTATTTTTTTTTCTTTATAATAATACAAACTATCTTCTGCTTGGTAAAACTCACGGTGAAGAGTTTTTTGCATTTTTGAAACGATTTTCGCATCATTTTTGTCTTTTAACCCCATCATTTCTTTCCATTGATTGGTTAAATATTCGGGGTAAATAGGTAGCTCTAAAGTTTTTAGCTGACGGTATTTGTTTTCGCTAAAAGATTCATTGATGAGGTAAGAGGCTAGACGCATATCGTTTCCGTCATCACCTCCTGTATTTTCTCTTACATCAACAATGAGAGTTTCTATTCCTTTTTTGTGAATCTCCTTGAAACTTTTCTTAAGGAAACGAAAGAACTTTAACTGATTGATTTTTGTGTTGGTAGAAAAAGTGTTTACGGTTAAAATTGCCTTTGAATCATTCACAAAAGTTAAATAATAAGGTTCCAATTCTTTTTCTTCAAAAGTAAAATCACCTTCTTTCAATCGGTTTATTTCTATAACTGAGGGAACCTTTGAATTGTATGGAATGTACTTAAGTTTTATTGTGTTTGACTCTCCGTATAAAATGAAGTAATAGTAGAAAAAATACTGTTCTAACTGTCTGTATTTAAACGTTTCATTGTATCCATCAGAACTCATAATTTTAAACGCATCACTTGTTATTTCTTCCACAGTTTTACCATTGATAGCAATAATTTGAGCTCCAGCATCAACACTTCTAAAGTTTTTGGTAAGAATCAAACTGTCTTTAATGAACTTCACATCAAACGGTAAAAACACAATTTTTGTTGTGTCAATTTGCTGGAATATTTTCTCGCTTGGAGAAGTGCTGCTATGTCCACATCTAATTTGAGTGTGAATGTTAGAAATTAAGAGATAAAAATCTCTTTCAGACAAATCTTCATTCTCAACAATATGATTAGCCTGTTTAAAAATAGAATCAAAAACAGGTTTAGGAGTGTAAAGATATAGACCGGAATGAGATTTTTCTAAAATTTCTTGATAGATATGCAAATCATTTTTGTATCCGTTTTGAATTGCATTTGTACCTTGTGTAAAACTGAATGTTGAATAAAGTAGAAAGGTAAATTGAAATATTATTTTGATTGTTTTCATTTGATCTATTGTAATTCTAAAATTGCTCGTTCAATTATTTCATCTTGTGAAGTCACTAGTGTATCTAAAAGAACAGTAATGTCTGGTTCAAACCCATTGTCTAAATACTGTTCATTCCCTGCGTCATCTACGCCAACAAACTCACTTATAGATAGATTCCAGTGCCAACCATTTGCCAAATAACCATCCGCAACAGAACCACTACCACCACCGGTACGTTGTCCAATAAATTTCACATTAGAAAGTGGGTTTGTAGAATAACAAAAAGTTGTAGTTGCACTATAAACACCTCTATCTGTTAAAACAGCAACAGGATTTAAAAACTTATTGGAAGAACTTGACGGCTTTAAGTTCGCGAAACTTTTTGAAAAATCATTTTCACTTGGACCAACTTTGAAATTCTCATAACCGATATAAATTTCATTACTGGTAAAATATGCAGCAATTTTTGTGGCTAAATTGGGGCTTCCACCTCCATTATTTCTTACATCGACAATTAGCCCTTTAGCACCGGAAAAAGAAGTAAACATGGTTTCCAATTCTGCATCTGTAATATCCACTTCAAAAGAAGCAATTCTGAGGTAAGCGATGTCTGTATCTTGCGTCAATCGACCATAAATAGCTCTATCTTTACTTAATTTTGTCATTCCTGCATGGATGTAAATATTATCTAATATTCCTTGATGGAAAGAAACAGGGTAACCTTTTCCGATATTAAAAAAAGCGACTCGGGTTAGTTCTTTACCCACTGGGGCGTAACTTCTAAGAAGAGTATGACCATCTTTTAATCTTCTTGTAATAACACCTAAAACGTTAAATAACGAATCCTCAGTCATATCATCGTTAACAAAAACGCGTAATGAATCGGAAAGATGATTGATGTTAACCTGCTTAAAAGTTAACATTCCATATTTTTCACGAACCAATTTTGTGTATTCATCGAAAATGGCCGTTGGAGTCGTTTTTGGTTTCGGTTTCATAAAAATTTTCTCACAAGAAACCGTTGTAAAAAAAATCAATCCTATAATGAATAATATTTTATTTTTCATGTGCTTATTTTTTAGAAATTCTTTTTTTTGTTTTGTATATAAAATTAAATTTTGCTCCAATTATGTGTTGAGAAAGCGTCAATGGATATCTTTTTACGGTTGTATAATTCAACATATTCCAATGGTAATAAAACACCCATCTTTCTTTCAATTCCAGTTCGAGTTTTGTTTCAATAGCATTCATTTTACCAATAGTTTTAAATTGGTAATACTTTAAACTGAATGGATTTTGGGTACCTTTATCTTGAAAATCAAAATCTCCATTGATCAATACATTTTGAGGGGCAGTGTATCCAAAGCTTTTAAATTCTTTAATCATTCCAAAGAGTCCAACGGCTAAGGAGAAAGTTACTTTAAATTTATCGTTTATTTTATGCTCGTATTTACCGTATGCATGAAGTCTAGAACTGGAAATGTAGTTTAATCCATTGTTTCCCAAGTCTGAAAAATTAATATAATTCGCTTCAAACAAAGTCCATTTTGCTCCAATTTGAAATGGAGAATATTTCTTTATTGCATAAGTGAAATCGAATCGTCCATGAATGTTTTTTGCAGTAAATGGGTGATTTTTTGTTTTTAAGGAAGTGAAATCACCGTTAAAATCAATACTCCAAAAGTATTTATCGGTTTCTCTACTGGTACCAATGTTGAGTGCGAGTAAAGTTCCGTGGTATTGAATATTGGAAAACTTAACATCTTGAAAACCGCTTCGAAGTAGCCCAAGTCCAACGTAATTCTTTTTTAAAACGGTTCGTTTCAGGTTGGGTTCTTCTTGTGCTTTTACGTTTTGCAATATTACGATTGCAATTAATGCGAAGATAAATTTTTTCATTTTAATATATTGAGTTTGTCGAAATGTTATTTTGTTGGACAATAGTAATAGATTAACGGAAAAGTTACTTTAGAAAATTGAAATAATGAGTGTCAAATTCAGCTTTTGAAACTAAAATCATTGATTACTCTCCGTTTTCAGATGATTTATATGCGTTGGGAGTCATTCCCATTTCTCTTTTAAATGCGCGAAAAAAGGTGCTTTTGGATTGAAACCCTACTTCATTCCCAATACCTTCTATGGATAAATGATTGGATTCTTGAGAGAGAAGTAGTTTTTTTGCTTCGTTAATTCGAAAAGAATTGATGTATTGATTGAAATTACTTTGCAGTACTGTATTAATGCTTTCGGATAATTTTTTCGGATGAATGTTTATCACTTTTGCCACATCAACGATGGTTAAATCTGTTTTTTTATAACTTTCATTTGCGAGGATGGCATTCGATGTTTTTTTAAGAATACTTTTTAATTCTTCCCTATTTGAATTTTGCTCTTTCTTATTGATTTTTTCTGGTAAAGCATCTATTTCTTTCTGGAAAACACCCTTCAATGCCACCCAAATAAGTAGAACAATATTAATGAATGCTAAAACCGAATCGAAATCATTGTCAAAAAAGATTATAAATAAGCTGATGAGGGTAAAAGAAAGTCCAATTACCACAAAATTTCGTGACCAATTCAATTCTTTGTTTGCAGCATTGGAATATTGAGACAGGACTTCTATCTTTTGTTTCTTGATCCAGCGAATAATTTTAACTCCAACCCAAATGGAAAAAGCCACCTCAAAATAAGTAAGGAAAAAGTAAAATATTGGCACTTCATTCTCCATAAAGAAGAACAGTGTGATCCATTCTAAAAATATTCCAATAAGTGCAATTCCGATAGGAAGAATAAGATCTTTTGCTTTTAAAATGGAGGTATATTGAACATAGAGGTAAAAAAGAGGAAACAATAACCAATTCACATTCAATGCAAATGTGAATTTTGAAAGAAAGGGGTGGTTCAAGTTAAAATCATGAAGAAAGTTTGGGGCAATACCAATGGCGTAGCAAACAATGAATAAACCTAAAAAAAAGGCAGACTTTTTTTGTTTTGCCGTCAGAATAATTCCGATACCAAGTAAAATTCCTGTAGTAAATCCAATGTAGTTAATTAGTGAATCGAGGGTAAGATGTAGATTCATTTTTTATGGATAAAATTCATTCAAACTTAAGAAAAATTATGAGTTATTGCGAACCCCTTCTCATCTTAAAAATAAACCATGAATTAACGACAACAATAGACGCGTTGGTAATCACAACAGGAATAGATCCCAATAAAGTTCCATAGAAGATAAAAAATAGACAGCCAACAATACTTACAATTCGTAAGGTCAACATCTTTTTCATCAAGAAAGACAATAGGACGAAAAATGATGCAAAATAACCGACGTATTCAGTGTATTCTCCCATTAATTTAATTTAAGTCCTAATTCTTTCATTTGCTCTTCGTTCAATGGAGAAGGAGCATCAATCATAACATCTCTACCACTGTTGTTTTTAGGGAAAGCGATATAATCTCGAATAGAATCTGAACCTCCCATTGTAGCAACCAAACGATCTAAACCAAATGCCAATCCACCGTGAGGAGGAGCGCCGTATTCGAAAGCTGACATTAAGAATCCAAATTGAGCTTCTGCTTCTTCTTTGGAGAATCCAAGTAAATCAAACATTCTCGACTGAATTGCTCTGTCGTGGATTCGGATAGAACCTCCACCCAATTCAACACCATTCATGGCTAAATCGTATGCATTTGCTCGAACTTTTCCTGGGTCAGTATCAATCAATCCCATATCTTCTGGTTTTGGAGAAGTAAATGGATGGTGCATTGCGTGGTAGCGATTACTTTCTTCATCCCATTCTAATAATGGAAAATCAAGTACCCATAAAGGTTTGAATACATTTGGATTTCTCAACCCTAATTCATCCCCCATGTGCAAACGCAATTCGTTCATTTGTTTACGAACTTTATCGATATCCCCGCTTAAGAGCAATAATAAATCTCCAGGTTTTGCATTCGCAAGTTTTGCCCACTCTGCTAAATCTTCTTGAGAATAGAATTTATCAACCGATGATTTAAATGAACCATCTTCGTTACATTTTAGGTAAATTAATCCTTTAGCACCAATTTGTGGACGTTTTACCCAGTCCACTAATTTATCCAATTGCTTACGTGTATATCCGGCACAATCTTGTGCATTGATCGCTAATACTAATTCAGCTTCATCAAATATTTTAAAATCTTTACCCTTGGTTACAGAATTCATATTGATGAATTCCATATCGAAACGAATATCCGGCTTATCTGAACCGTATTTTTCCATTGCTTCAGCGTAGGTAATGCGTGGAAATTTTTCATCCAATTCAACCCCACGAACTTCTTTGAAAAGATGCTGAATCATACCTTCAAAGACATTTAAAATATCTTCTTGTTCAACAAAAGCCATTTCGCAATCAATTTGAGTGAATTCTGGCTGTCTATCTGCACGTAAATCTTCATCTCTGAAACATTTCACGATTTGATAATAACGATCAAAACCAGAAACCATCAATAATTGTTTGAAGGTTTGCGGAGATTGAGGCAAAGCATAGAACTGTCCACCATTCATACGACTTGGCACCACAAAATCTCTAGCTCCTTCCGGAGTTGACTTAATTAAAACAGGTGTTTCAACGTCAATGAAATCTTGTGAATCTAAATATTTTCTAGTTTCTAATGATACCTTGTTTCTCAACAATAGTTTTTCACGAATTGGATTTCTTCGTAAATCTAGATAGCGGTATTGCGCTCTGATTTCTTCTCCACCGTCAGTTTCATCTTCAATGGTAAAAGGAGGTGTTTTTGAGCCGTTTAAAATCGTTATTTTAGAAACTTTGATTTCGATCTCACCAGTTGGAATATTTTTATTCTTACTTGAACGTTCAATAACTTCACCTTCAATTTTCAAAACAAATTCTCTTCCTAACTTACGTGCTTGTTCACAAACTTCCGCATTTTCTTCCATATTGAAAGCCAATTGCGTGATGCCGTATCGGTCACGTAAATCAATAAAAGTCATTCCACCTAAATCACGTGATTTCTGTAACCATCCTGAAAGAGTTACTGCTTGTCCAATATGAGAAGGGCGAAGTTCGCCACAAGTATGAGATCTATACATTATTTTCTTAATTATGAGGGCAAAGATATTGATATTAATGTAGAATAAGGAATGTAGGGGGGAATAATTTGTTAGGGAGAGTTATAAAATGTCAGTAGTCTTGAATGCGTTATCGATATTGATATATATTAATCGTATGTTTTTTTCTTTGGCAAGTTTTGCATTCTCCTGCATAAAACGAATAAAGCGTCTGTTTTGTCTCCCCATAAATCTGCTCCAAAAGAGATAAACGATGTAATCGTGTTTGCCAGAGATTATTTCTTCTGAATCAGGTAACGGTTTCAAAAAGGATACTAATGTTGGCTCTGAAATAAGTGTATCAATGGGGGTTTGAAGTTTAGGAGGGAAAGTTGTTAAAGTTCCAAACCTATCCCAAGTAATATTCGGAAACCCACCTGCGTAACAATTAACTTGGTAGGAAACTAATTTTCCATTTATTATTAAAATAAAGAGCTTGTAAAGGTTGATAGTGATTTTTTATCTGCTGTTTAAGTTCTTTGTTTTCTGTTAACGTTGAATCTTGTCTGGATTTATCAAATGAGAATAAGTAAGAATAGTAATTTGAATCTAACAAAAAGCCATCAGCAGGAAGCATATCAAGTCTTCGGGATAGTTTCGTTATTTTTTTAGTACTGATTTCTTTTAGATTTCGAGTCCCATAAATCATTAATACAGGATGACAACTTGAGAAAAGAGCAAATATTAATATAATATATAGATACTTTATCATACAGGTGTGACCTAAATAGGTAGGTAGTGGTAAAAATAGAGATTATTTTTTATTTTCTGTTTCCTAATAAAGGTTTTTGATTCAATTTCAATGAAAGTACTTACATTTGATGAAACATTCACTTCAATGCAAGCACAAGAATATTATTCTTCAAATATATTAAAAGGTAAAACAGAATTAAAACGATTAAAAAAAACGTTGCTCCAGTATGCAATGCTTCGATTGTTTATTTTCCTTTCTATTGTAGGTTTTTCCTACCTTTTTCGTTCGAATATTTCAATCGTGTTATTAGTGATAGTACTTGGAATTTCGTTGTTTTTGTTATTTGTATCTAAATTTACAGATGCGAAAAATCAACGGAAATACTATAAGAAATATGTGCAAATAAATGAGGATGAATTCAATCTTTTTAATGGGGATTTGACTCCCTTTGATACAGGGGAACAATTTATTTCTGAAGAACATTACTACAACCAAGACATTGATTTATTTGGCGAAGGTTCAATTTTTCAACACATATGTCGTTCTAAAACGAAGAATGGAATACAGAATTTGGCAAACATCCTCAATTCTAATAATATTGATTCAATTGAAGAAAAACAAATCACAATTAAAGAGCTTTCTAAAAAAGAAAATTGGCGTCAACATTTTCAAATAACAGCTTCTCTTATTGAAAAAGAAAATCAAACCGAAGCAATGTTGAAGTGGATTAAAAATTATCAACCAATAATTCCACAATACCTTCGTTTTTTACCCTTCATTTTTTCTCTTTTTTCTATCGTTGCAATTGGCGGTTATTTTATGGACCTTCTTCCTGGGAAATATTTATTGTATTGGTTTTTAATTGGTTTAATGATTACGGGTAAGTATGTAAAAAAAGTCACTCATTTATATCAATCGGCAAGTAAAATGCAGGATACTTTTACGCAGTATGCTCATTTATTAGATGGTATTGAAAAAGAATCCTTTGATTGTGATGTGTTGAAAGAGAAACAGAAAATCATCTCAACAAACGGCTTAAAAGCATCTGAACTTTTAAGAAAATACACCGCAGCAATAGATCATCTCGGACAACGGAATAATTTATTGTTTTCCCCACCTGCCAATGGTTTTTTTCTGTGGGATATTTTGTCGGCTTATCGCGTTGAAAAATGGTTAGTTAATTTTAAATCTACCGTGAAGGAATGGTTTGAAGTGATCGAATATTTTGATGCAATGAATTCTTTAGGAAATTATACTTTTAATAATCAGGGGTATGTATTTCCAGTATTATCTGAAAAAAATACGACAATTAAAGCGACAGAGTTAGGACATCCACTTTTAAGAAAGGATCAACTAGTTTCTAATGATATTGAATTACTGAAGGATGAGTTTTTTATTATCACTGGCGCAAACATGGCTGGAAAAAGCACTTTTTTAAGAACTATTGCACTCAATATTGTTCTCGCTAATTGCGGATTGCCCGTACAGGCGAAGTCATTTTCCTATGAACCTATAAAGTTAATTTCAAGCATGAGAACGTCTGATTCTCTTCAAAATGATGAATCTTATTTCTTTTCGGAACTGAAGCGATTGAAATTTATAGTTGATGAAATTAAAAATGATCGGTTTTTTATTATTCTAGATGAAATTTTAAAAGGAACCAACAGTAAAGACAAGGCTGAAGGTTCAAAAAAATTCGTTAAGAAACTAGTCGATTCTAAGTCCACGGGTGTTATTGCTACGCATGATTTAAGTCTTTGTACATTAGCGGAAGAATTACCAGAAGTAAAAAACCACTATTTTGATGCAGAAATCATTGACGATGAATTGTTTTTTGATTACACCTTTAAAAAAGGAATATGCCAAAATATGAACGCATCGTTTTTACTGAAGAAAATGGAAATTGTTTGACAGTGAATTAATTCAATAACTCTAGAATCATTTTTTCCAATTCCCCTGTCGACGGTCGTGGAGCATTTACATCAACAACTTTAAAATCTTTATCCAATACGACATAGCGAGGGATGTAATTCACCATCCAATCATCAAATTGGGAATATTCATCTTTGTTTACAAAAATATTATGCTTAAACCCTAAATCGGTCGCCATTTTTTTCCAAGGTTTTTCTTCAGAATATACTCCAAGACTAATGAAAATTACTTCTTCTTCATATTTGTTTTCCAATTCTTTGTAAGCAGGCATTTCTGCTCGACATGGTGCGCACCATGGTGCCCAAAAGTCAATAACGATTACTTTTCCTTTGAATTGAGATAGACTTATTTCTAACCCTTTTAAATCTATACCTTTAATGTCGATTCCATCCGAACCTGCTAGTTTTTGAAATGCTTGCATCATTTCGAGGTTTTCGATGAATGACTTACGAAGATTGAGTCTCGATTTTTCAAAACCTGCAATCAATTTATCACCATATACTTTAAAATCTTCAATGGATTGGTAATCTTTGGTGAGGTCAATTAGCTTCGATATTTCAGAATCAATGTAAGTAAAAACTTCATTGGTGTCAGTGTCGGCATCAAACCCATATACTTGATTGGTTACACTTTCAGTCATTAATGCCATGTTTTTGATTGCATTGTTTTTTTCTGCTCCTTTTCCATAGTACTCAATTGTTTCATCAAACATTTTTGTGTTTAATGTTAAAAAGAGTTCATCACCAGGTTGAATTAAAAAAGTGGTAGATTCATTTCCATCGTTAAAAAACATTTCACTCAAGGTTTCAACTTCAAAAGTCATTTGAAATGAACCGTTTTTGTCTAGTTTGGCAGTAGAAATCGTTTTCTCCTCTTCTTGACCATTCTTCGTAATTGTTTTAAAAACAAAGACGTTTTCATTGTTTGGATTTGTAATTGTGCCATTAAATGTCACTTTTGATTGAGAAAAAGACATAAATGTCACTGTCAAAATGACAAAAGAGAGTAGATGTTTCATTGTTTTTGTACTTATTCAAATTTGTAAAACAAATTTAAGAATGATTTCTTGGAATAAAAGGTGAATATTTCTTCAACATTGGAAAGCCAAATGTAATTTTTTTTGGATCTTGATTGTGAGCGCTTTAGCTATGCGTGCATTGCTTTATTTTAGCTAAATCACTCACAATCAAACTCTAAATTTTTGTTAAAAATCAGAAGTAAAGCAATATATTAAAATGAACGACGTTTTATGAAATAACAATACATGTTGAGAAAGGCGGAAAAGTTGGCACACAATTTGAATGTCCAGAATCAACTAATAGTAGTAGTTAGTTTTCATAAGTAGTAGTAGTTTAGGTTTTGAACGGGAAGGATGCCAGTCTTTCCCGTTCATGTTTTTTATAAAGTTTATACTGGATAATAAAACAACCTACAGTTCACCTTTTCTCTTTATTAATTCATCCAATTCATTTTTTTCGCTTATTTTTGTCTGCTATCTCAATTCGGTAGAATAATACAGCTATGAAGAACATTCGAAATTTTTGCATCATTGCACATATTGACCACGGTAAAAGCACGTTGGCTGATCGATTATTACAAACAACAGGGACTATTTCTGACCGTGAAATGCAAAATCAAGCTTTGGATGATATGGACATTGAACGAGAACGTGGCATTACAATTAAAAGTCATGCGATTCAAATGAACTTCAATAAAGACGGTCAGGATTATGTATTGAATTTAATTGACACACCTGGACATGTTGATTTTTCATACGAAGTATCACGTTCTATCGCTGCATGTGAAGGCGCGCTATTAATTGTAGATGCATCTCAAGGAATTGAAGCGCAAACTATTTCTAATTTATACCTTGCTTTGGAACATGATTTGGAAATTATTCCAATTCTAAATAAAATGGATTTACCAGGGGCTCAACCTGAAGAAGTAACCGATCAAATTGTTGAACTAATTGGGTGTGATCCTAGCGATGTTATTCCAGCTTCTGGAAAAACAGGTTTGGGAGTCGACGAAATTTTAACAGCAATTCTTGATAGAATACCTGCTCCTACTGGAGATGAAAACGCACCACTTCAAGCAATGATTTTTGATTCTGTCTTTAATCCGTTTAGAGGAATTATAGCGTATTTCAGAATTAAAAATGGAACCTTGAAGAAAGGAGAGAGAATTAAATTCTTAAATACTGGAAAATCATACAATGCGGAAGAAGTTGGAATTCTAAAAATGGATCTTCAACCTCGGAAAGAAGTTAAAGCTGGAGATGTAGGTTACATCATTTCTGGAATTAAAAAAGCAGCTGAAGTTAAAGTTGGGGATACAATTACAAGTGAAGCAAATCCAACAGAAGAAGTAATCAAAGGTTTTGAGGATGTAAAACCAATGGTTTTTGCCGGAATTTACCCTGTAGATACGGATGATTATGAAGAACTGAGGTTTTCAATGGAAAAATTGCAATTGAATGATTCTTCTTTGGTTTTTGAACCAGAATCTTCAGCAGCACTTGGTTTTGGATTTCGTTGTGGATTCCTTGGAATGCTGCACATGGAAATTATCCAAGAGCGCTTAGAAAGAGAATTTAACATGACTGTTATTACGACTGTTCCCAATGTGTCGTATAAAGCATACATGAGAAAAACTCCTGATGTTGCTCAAATTGTAAACAATCCTTCTGAATTGCCTGATCCTTCTGGAATGGAAAGAATTGAAGAACCTTATATAAAAGCGCAAGTTATTACGAAGTCAGAATACGTTGGACAAATCATGAATTTGTGTATTCAAAAGAGGGGAGAATTGACAAATCAAGTGTACCTTACACAAGATAGAGTCGAACTTTCTTTTGAAATGCCAATGGGTGAAATTGTCTTTGATTTTTATGATCGACTAAAAACGGTTTCCCGTGGATATGCATCTTTTGATTATCATCCAATTGGGTATAAAACATCGGATTTGATTCGAATGGATTTATTATTGAATGCTGAAATGGTCGATGCTCTTTCTGCACTTGTTCATAGAAGTAATGCCTACGATCTTGGAAAGAAAATTTGTGTCAAATTGAAAGAATTGATTCCACGTCAACAGTTCGAAATTCCAATTCAAGCAGCTATTGGTGCGAAAGTAATTGCCCGTGAAACGATTAAAGCATTGCGTAAAGATGTAACTGCAAAATGTTACGGTGGAGATATTTCTCGTAAACGTAAATTGTTGGAAAAACAAAAAGCAGGTAAGAAAAGAATGCGACAAGTTGGACGAGTTGAAATTCCTCAAGAAGCCTTTTTAGCAGTATTGAAATTGAACGATTAATTTTCTTTTCATTTTTCTGGTT
>Ga0256845_1001522_pt1 | contig 18444 bp, 12 predicted proteins | sample RiftiametaG_FD_189101 | JGI IMG/M metagenome (GOLD analysis project Ga0256845, IMG submission 189101) | Tube worm associated microbial communities from hydrothermal vent at the East Pacific Rise, Pacific Ocean - Riftia | ecosystem: Host-associated > Annelida > Integument > Unclassified ...
AGTGTTAACAGGCAGTCTTTTGGAAATTCCTGAACGCATTGGTAGATATCAAACTTGTCATTTTTCATACTTAAAATGATAAAACATTTTGAGTCGTAGGGCCAGATTTAATTTATGCAATTGGTATAACATGAAGATGATCGGTCAATAACTCACTTTCCGCACCAAATTCTACCCACTCAATAATTAATTTTGCCTTTTATGGACAGAAATTCCCACATATTTCAAAAAACATAGCCTTTTAGTAAAAAAAACGCCACTTTCAAAATAAGTACATGCTCAAAGCCCCAAAATTAGGCAATTAAATACTCAGGTTGCGAGAGCTTTGCTTTAGAAAGTGGCTAAGACCGCCAAAAAGCAGGAAATTTAATTGTTGAGAAAACTAATTTTGGTGCGGAATGTGAGATCTATTTGAGATCTCTGGGGGGCTAAAACGATCCGTTTGTTGGATCGGTATTTTTTAAAATTTACCGAAATAGCCCGACCTAGCACTTTTTTCATTTATTTCGCTGAATAGTTACTTATTTTTTAGAACAAAAGATGATATGGGGGGGGGGATTACATAGGTGTCAATTTAAATCAACTGATAAAAAATTTATTTGGGGATGCATCACATTTATACTTGTTTGCTAAAATTATGAAATGTTAATTCTCTTAATCTAAAACAAAAAAGCCGACAAACTTTGTCGGCTTTTTCATAATCAGAATTTGACTACCAGCGATAATGAGCAAATGCTTTATTTGCTTCAGCCATTCTATGAATGTCTTCACGCTTTTTAATACATGAACCACGCCCGTCCATTGCATCCATCAATTCACCCGCTAAACGAGCATTCATTGATTTTTCACCACGCTTACGTGAGCCTTCTACTAACCAACGCATAGCTAGCGCAATTTGACGTGAAGGTCTTACTTCAACGGGTACTTGGTAAGTTGATCCACCGACGCGGCGAGATTTAACTTCCACTAACGGTTTAATTTTGTCTAAGCCTTCTTCAAAGATTGGTAATGCATCTTCTACATTTTTCTTTTCTTTGATGATATCAAGTGCATCATAAACAATTTTTTCTGCAACTGATTTTTTTCCATCAACCATTAAAATATTAATGAATTTTGCTAGCAATTCACTTCCAAACTTAGGATCAGGTAGGATCTCACGTTTGGCGACGACGCGTCTTCTTGGCATTTTAGTTTTCCTATGTGTTCTTCAGGTTATTCCAGCACTGTGTCCGGACCTTACTCACATCTCAAAAGGGATGTCTTCAATTTTAAACATGTTCTTAATTATTTTTTGAATCCTTGCGACACAATAAAATAATCTTTACTAGAAAATGTTCTGTTTAACTTTTACTTAGTTTATAAGTAAAAATCATAAGTTTTTTACTTGGCTTGCAAAGGTCTAGCGCTCTACTTAAAGATAGATACTCAATCTTTACTTAGGACGTTTAGCACCGTACTTAGAACGTCCTTGACGACGATCTTTTACTCCACCTAAATCAAGGTTTCCACGTACACAGTGATAACGTACACCAGGAAGATCTTTAACACGACCTCCACGGATAACAACAACACTATGTTCTTGTAAATTATGACCTTCACCACCGATGTAAGAAGTGACTTCGAATCCGTTAGTTAAACGAACACGAGCTACTTTACGAAGTGCTGAGTTAGGTTTTTTAGGAGTGGTCGTATAAACACGAGTACAAACTCCACGCTTTTGCGGATTAGCTTCCAGCGCAGGTACTTTGCTTTTCGCGACGATTTTTTTACGCCCTTTGCGTACCAACTGATTAGTAGTTGACATTGTTTACAATAACTCCGGCTATGTTTCTATAATTTATCTAAAAATACTCTAACTTAAGGCTATTAGTTCTTCCAAACCCACCTAAAATTAGGGAGCAGAATTGTAATTGCCTTAGCTAAGCTTGTCAACCTAGAATCAACGTTCTACCCTAGGTTTAATCAATGCCCTATTCTTTCGGGCTTGAATCTTCACTAACGTCTGCAACTTCAGCAAGTGTTGCACTTAAAGCATCGGTTAAAGCTTGTTCTGCATCTTCTGCTGAAACGTTTTCTTCTATTTCAAATTCAACATCCTTACCTTCAAGACGCTTCTTTCTTTCTGCATGGTAAGTCAAACCAGTACCCGCAGGTATCAATCGACCAACAATAACATTTTCTTTTAAACCTCGTAGTCTATCTTTCTTGCCTGCAACAGCGGCTTCAGTAAGAACACGAGTTGTTTCTTGGAATGATGCTGCTGAGATAAATGATTCAGTGGCTAAAGAAGCTTTGGTAATACCCATTAATATTCTTTCAAACTGAACAGGTTCTTTATCTTCTTTTTCTAACGCATCGTTAATTTCTAATACACGAATGTACTCTGCAGTTTCCCCACGTAACAACTGGCTATCACCAACACTCGTTATAAGAACCTTCCGTAGCATTTGTCTTACAATTGCTTCAATGTGTTTATCATTGATTCCTACACCTTGTAATCGATAGACTTCCTGCACTTCATTAACGATAAAATTAGCTAATGCACTCACACCTTTCAAACGCAATATATCATGTGGATTATCTGCACCATCGGATACAACTTCACCTTTTTCTACCTGCTCACCTTCAAAGATGTTGAAATGACGCCACTTATGGATTAACTCCTCATACCCATCGCCTTCTTTAGGCGTAATCACTAAACGACGCTTACCTTTGGTTTCTTTACCAAAACTAACAAGACCAGAAATTTCAGCTAATATAGCAGGCTCTTTTGGCTTCCGAGCCTCGAATAAATCAGCAACTCTTGGAAGACCACCAGTGATATCCTTAGTTTTTGAACCTTCCTGAGGTATACGAGCGATAGCAGTACCAACCCCTACCTCAGATCCATCTTCAATACTAACAATTGTATTCACAGGCAATACGTATTGAGCCGGCGTTTTGGTTCCAGGAATATTTAATTCTTTTCCTTTCTTATCTAAAACGATAATTCTTGGACGTAAATCATTAGCCTTAGTACCAGAACGTTTTGACTCTTTGATATTTAATGTACTTAACCCAGTAATATCATCTGTCTTCCGCTCCATGTTCACGCCTTCAATAACATCCTCTAGCTTAATAGTTCCCGCTAATTCAGTGATGATAGGGTGAGTATGAGGATCCCAGTTTGCGATAATGGAACCACCTTTGACTTTCGCATTGTTTTTACATTCTAAAACCGCACCATAAGGCACTTTATATTTTTCTTTTTCACGACCATGCTCATCAATTAATGTTAACTCCGTAGAACGAGAAACAATTACTAATTTCTTATCTTTACGGGTTACAAACTTCGCATTTTGGATTTTGATAGTTCCGTTGTTTTTAATCTGTACATTATTTTCTGCAGTTGAACGAGAAGCTGCACCACCAATGTGGAAAGTTCTCATTGTTAGCTGAGTACCTGGCTCACCGATAGACTGTGCAGCGATAACACCAACCGCCTCACCAATATTAATACGATGTCCACGAGCTAAATCACGTCCGTAACATTGTGCACAAACACCATGTCGAGTTTCACATGAAATAACTGAACGAACGATGACATGGTCAATACCTTTTTCTTCAAGAATATCGACCCATTTTTCATCAATTAATGTACCCGCTTCGCAAAGAATATCGTCTGTTCCAGGAATATAAATATGCTCTGCTGGACAACGGCCTAATACTCTAGCTCCTAATGGCTCAACAACATCACCACCTTCAATTAACGGAGCCATTGCAAGCCCTTTTTCTGTGCCACAATCTTCTTCAGTAATCACTAAATCCTGGGCAACATCGACTAATCGTCGAGTTAAGTAACCAGAGTTAGCTGTTTTCAATGCTGTATCTGCAAGACCTTTACGAGCACCATGAGTAGAAATAAAGTATTCAAGAACGCTTAATCCTTCACGGAAGTTAGCTTTAATTGGGCTTTCGATGATAGACCCATCTGGTTTTGCCATCAAACCACGCATACCTGCTAACTGTCTTATCTGAGCGGCACTACCACGAGCTCCGGAATCCGCCATCATATATATTGAGTTAAAGGATTCTTGTTCAATAGTTTTACCTTCAGCATTGACGACATCTTCGACACTCAAATTTTCCATCATTTTCTTGGCAACTTGTTCACTCGTATGTGACCAAATATCAACCACTTTGTTGTATCGTTCACCCTGTGTTACAAGACCCGCTGAAAATTGATCTTCAATTTCTTTTACTTCAGCTTCTGCAGCTTCAATAATGGGTGCTTTAGCATCGGGAATAACCATGTCATCAATACCAACTGAAGCACCTGATAAGGTTGCGTAGTTAAAACCGGTATACATTAGCTGATCAGCGAATAATACCGTCGCTTTAAGACCAAGTCGTCGATAACACTGATTAATAATTGTTGAGATTGCTTTCTTGGTCATTTTAAGATTAACGTATTCAAACGGAAGCCCCGAAGGAACGACTTCGTATAACAATGCTCGTCCAACCGTCGTATCAACCAGTTTTGAAAGTTCAACGTCATCACCATTTTCATCTTGTTCAGTGATCGTTAAGCGTACTTTAACCTTCGCGTGTAATTCCGCAACACCATTTCTATAAGCTCTCAAAGCTTCAGCGGTACCGGAGAAGACCATGCCTTCACCTTTCACATTGATTCTTTCTCGTGTCAGGTAATAAAGACCTAAAACAACATCCTGTGAAGGAACAATGATAGGTTGACCATTAGCTGGCGCTAGTACGTTATTTGTCGACATCATTAATGAACGACACTCAATCTGCGCTTCGATAGTTAAAGGAATATGAACAGCCATTTGATCGCCATCAAAATCCGCATTATAAGCTGCACAAACTAATGGGTGGAGTTGGATCGCTTTACCTTCAATCAATACAGGCTCAAATGCTTGAATACCTAATCTATGAAGAGTTGGTGCACGATTTAACATTACCGGATGTTCGCGGATTACTTCTTCAAGAATATCCCAAACGACTGGCTCTTCTCTTTCTACCATTTTCTTAGCTGCTTTAATCGTTGTCGCAAGACCACGGAGTTCTAACTTTCCAAAAATAAAAGGTTTAAATAATTCAAGTGCCATTTTCTTTGGCAAACCGGTTTGGTGCAACCTTAATGTAGGTCCAACTACGATAACTGAACGTCCGGAATAATCGACTCGTTTACCTAATAGATTCTGGCGGAAACGACCTTGCTTTCCTTTAATCATATCGGCAAGTGATTTAAGTGGACGTTTATTTGAACCAGTAATTGCTCGACCACGACGACCGTTATCTAATAGCGCATCAACTGACTCTTGAAGCATCCGCTTTTCGTTACGTACAATAATATCTGGTGCGTTTAAATCTAATAAACGTTTAAGACGATTATTTCGATTAATCACTCGACGATATAAATCATTTAGATCAGAGGTTGCGAAACGACCACCTTCAAGAGGAACTAGCGGACGTAGATCTGGTGGAAGAACGGGTAAAACGGTCATGATCATCCATTCAGGTTTATTATCTGAATTGATAAACGCTTCGAGAACTTTTAATCTCTTAGTAAATTTCTTTAATTTAGTTTCAGAGTTTGTATTAGGAATTTCTTCTCTAATTGTTGCAGCTTCATCGCCAACATCAAGTTGAACCAATAAATCCATTATAGCTTCAGCACCCATTTTGGCATCAAATTCATCACCAAATTCTTCAAGTGCATCCAAGTAAGCTTCTTCATTCAACAACTGACGTCTTTCTAACGTTGTCATTCCTGGTTCTGTTACAACAAATGCTTCAAAATAAAGAACGCGTTCAATATCTCTTAATGTCATATCTAGAAGTAAACCAATGCGGGATGGTAAAGATTTTAAGAACCAAATATGTGCAACAGGACAAGCAAGGTCAATATGACCCATACGCTCACGTCTTACTTTAGCCAGTGCAACTTCAACACCACACTTTTCACAAATTACACCGCGATGTTTAAGCCTTTTATATTTCCCACAAAGACATTCATAATCTTTAACTGGTCCAAATATTTTTGCACAAAAAAGACCATCTCTCTCCGGTTTAAATGTACGATAGTTAATTGTCTCAGGTTTTTTTACTTCACCATAAGACCAAGACTTAACAGTTTCTGGTGAGGTTAAGCCAATTTTAATTGAGTCAAATTCTTCAGTTTGATTCTGTTGCTTTATAAAATTTAATAAATCTTTCAACTGTTTCTCCTCCCGGAGTGAAATTATAACTGATGGTTAAGTTGGTTGTTTTTTCAAACAGCCCTTACCGCAATGCTTGGTTAATAAATTCTGAAGTTTTTACGCCTTAAAATTTAAACCTAGCAATTTAAACCTAGTGATCTTGATCTAATTCTATATTAATACCAAGAGAACGAATTTCTTTCACTAATACATTAAAGGATTCTGGCATGCCAGGCTCCATACGGTGATCGCCATCGACTATATTTTTATACATTCGAGTTCGACCAACCACGTCATCAGACTTAACGGTTAACATTTCTTGTAGAGTGTAAGTTGCACCATAAGCTTCTAATGCCCAGACTTCCATCTCTCCAAAACGCTGTCCACCAAATTGCGCTTTACCACCAAGAGGTTGTTGCGTTACTAAGCTATATGAACCAGTTGAACGTGCATGCATTTTGTCATCAACTAAGTGATTCAATTTAAGCATATACATGTAACCAACGGTAACAGGACGTTCAAATTTCTCACCTGTACGACCATCATATAACCAAGACTGTCCAGAACTGGCTTCACCAGCAATCTCCAACATCTCTTTAATCTCATTTTCATTTGCACCATCAAAAACTGGTGTGCCCATAGGAACACCGGCTCTTAGATTTTCACAGAGGTTATGAATTTCTGCATCAGTCAACTCATCTAAATCAACCGTGTCTTCATCTCTATGATTATAAACTCTTGCTAAAAACTCTCGTTTTTTAGAAACATCTTGCGCTTCTTCAATCATGGTATCAATTTTACGACCAATACCTTTTGCAGCCCAACCCAAATGTGTTTCTAGAATTTGACCAATGTTCATACGAGAAGGTACACCTAAAGGATTCAATACGATATCTACTGGCTCACCATTTTCTAGATAAGGCATATCTTCTACAGGGACGATATTTGAAATAACCCCTTTATTTCCATGACGACCAGCCATTTTGTCACCCGGCTGAATACGACGTTTAACGGCCATATAAACCTTGACGATTTTTAATACTCCCGGCTGTAAATCATCACCTTGAGTAATTTTTTTACGTTTAACTTCCAATAAGTGATCATACTCTTGACGTTTTTCTTCTAAGTGGATTGCTAAAGCTTCTAATGATTGCTGTTGTTCGTCATCACGTAATTGAACATTTAACCATTCATCACTTCCTATTTCTTCAAGGTATTCAACTGTTAACTTACTACCTTTCTTTAATAGGTTAGGACCCTTTTCTGCAACTGAGTTTAATAATAATTTGTACGCTCTGTTATTAATATTGTCCGTTAAGATTGCAAACTCATCGTTCAAGTCTTTTTTAACTTGAATAACTTGTGATGCTTCAATACTGAGAGCTCGTTGATCTTTTTCAACGCCATCACGAGTATAAACTTGGACATCGATAATTGTACCAACTGTTCCAGAAGAAACTCTTTGAGAGGTATCTTTTACATCACTCGCTTTTTCACCAAAAATAGCCCGTAAAAGTTTTTCTTCTGGTGTTAATTGTGTTTCACCTTTAGGTGTTACTTTACCAACTAAAATATCACCTGCTTTAACTTCAGCACCCACATAAACAATTCCAGACTCATCTAACTTTGCTAATGCGCTTTCACCAACATTGGGAATATCGGCAGTAATTTCTTCAGATCCTAGCTTTGTATCTCGAGCAATACAGGTCAGCTCTTGGATATGAATACTGGTAAATCGATCTTCTTTTACAACATTTTCAGAAATAAGGATTGAATCCTCAAAGTTGTAGCCATTCCAAGGCATGAAAGCAATCTTCATGTTTTGTCCTAGAGCTAATTCACCTAAATCCGTTGATGGTCCATCAGCTAATACATCTCCACGGCCAATTTTATCGCCAACATTAACGATTGGACGTTGGTTAATACAAGTATTCTGATTTGAACGGGTGTATTTTCTGAGGTTGTAAATATCAACCCCAGCTTCGCCCACTTTTGTTTCTTTATCACTCACACGAACAACAATACGACTCGCATCAACAAACTCGATTACACCGCCTCGATTTGCAGAAACTGTAACACCAGAGTCAACCGCAACGGTTCTTTCCATACCGGTTCCAACTAACGGTTTTTGCGCCCTTAAAGTTGGTACGGCTTGACGTTGCATGTTTGAACCCATCAATGCACGGTTCGCATCATCATGTTCCAAAAAGGGGATTAATGACGCTGCTACGGATACAATTTGTTGTGGTGAAACATCCATATATTGAATATTGTCAGCGGATGTAAAAGTAAATTCACCGTGATGACGACAAGATATCATCTCATCTGTCATATTATCGTCAGCATCTAAAGTAACATTCGCTTGAGCAATGTGAAATTCACCTTCCTCAATCGCTGATAGGTAATCAATTTCAGCGGTTGCTTTGCCATTGATTACTTTACGATAAGCGGTCTCTAAAAATCCGTAATCATTTGTTCTTGCGTAACTTGATAACGAATTGATTAATCCAATATTTGGACCTTCTGGCGTTTCGATTGGGCATACACGACCATAATGAGTGTGATGAACATCTCGAACTTCAAACCCAGCTCGTTCACGAGTCAAACCACCGGGACCTAAAGCTGAAACACGACGCTTATGAGTCACTTCTGATAGTGGATTATTTTGATCCATAAATTGTGAAAGCTGACTTGAGCCAAAAAATTCTTTAATTGCAGCTGATACAGGTTTTGCATTAATTAAATCTTGAGGCATCAGATTATCGGCTTCAGCCATACTTAATCTTTCTTTAACGGCTCTTTCAACACGAACGATACCAACACGGAATTGGTTTTCAGCCATTTCACCTACGCTTCTTATTCTTCGATTACCTAAGTGATCGATGTCATCAACCATGCCTTTACCATTTCGAATATTTAAAATAGTTTTGACTACTTCAATGATATCCTCTTTGGAAAGTATACCGGCACCTTCATCACCTTCTCGACCAATTCGACGGTTAAACTTCATTCGTCCAACACGCGATAAGTCGTAACGATCTTTACTAAAGAACAAGTTTGAAAATAATGCTTCAGCAGAATCTTTTGTTGGTGGTTCACCTGGTCGCATCATACGATAAATTTCAACTAACGCTTCAAGTTTGTTATTACTTGGATCGATACGAATAGTATCTGACATATAAGAGCCACGATCTAAATCGTTAGTGTAAAGTGTCTCGAATTTTTTAATTTCAACTTCATTTAGCTTTTCTAATAGCTCTTCTGTGATTTCTGAGTTTGCCGCCACTAAAACTTCACCAGTTTCAGTATCGATGATATCTCTTGCGATTGCTTTACCAATTAAATATTCTGCGGGTACTTCTAACTTATTGATCTTCGCTTTTTCAAGCTCTTTGATATGTCTAACAGTAATTCGACGACCTTCTTCTACAATAACCTTACCGCGCTTCCCTTTAATATCAAAAGTAGCAGTGATCCCACGTAATCTTTCAGGAATTAAATCAACAAAAATTTCACCGTCTTTACCAATTTCAACTTTATCAAAATCGTAAAACATTTCTAACATGTCTTGAGTTGAAAATTCTAAGGCTCTGAGTAAAATTGATGCTGGAAGTTTTCTTCTCCTATCTATTCTCACAAATAAGCAGTCTTTTGGATCAAATTCAAAATCTAACCAAGAGCCACGATAAGGAATAACACGAGCGTTGTATAATAATTTACCTGATGAATGAGTTTTTCCTTTATCTGAGTCAAAAAATACACCAGGACTTCTATGTAACTGAGAAACAATAACTCGCTCTGTACCGTTGATTACAAAAGTACCGTTATCAGTCATCAATGGCATTTCACCCATATAGACTTCTTGCTCTCTTACTTCTTTAACTGTTTTATTTTTATTTTCTTTATCATAGATAACTAATCTGATCTTCACTCGAAGTGGTGCAGAATAAGTGATACTTCTCATTTGACATTCTTTTACGTCAAACGCAGGCTCACCCAACTTATAGCTTATGTACTCAAGCGCTGCAGATCCAGAATAACTGGTGATAGGAAAAACAGACTTAAATGCTTTTTCTAATCCTGACTTCTCAATATTTGCTTCATTTAAAAATGATCGATACGAATCCAATTGGATCGCGAGCAAATAAGGAACTTCTAAAACTCTTTTGTTACGGCTGAAATCCTTACGGATTCTCTTTTTTTCAGTATATGAATAGGCCATCTGGGCTCCTCAGTTAGCTATCATGGATTTATAATCATTTCTTGATACGGTGAAAATGACTATAAAACAATTTATTGTAAAACTTCTTTATCAAACCTTTAACCTAAGTGCTCACTAAGTTAAAAGTCCGTATCAAAATAAATATTTTTCTTTTTAACTAAAATCGACGTTTTAACTAAAAATTAAAAACGACAAAACGGCTGGCGGTTTTTATCCTTTTTTAATAAAGATAAAAACCACCAGCCGATAATCAATTTTTATAAAATGTTTCTAAAAAATAAATCTAAATTACTTGATTTCTACTGATGCACCAGCTTCTTCAAGCTGCTTTTTAACATCTTCCGCTTCAGCTTTTTCTACGCCTTCTTTGATTGGAGTAGGTACGCCTTCAACTGCGTCTTTCGCTTCTTTTAGTCCAAGACCAGTGATTCCACGAACCGCTTTGATTACTGCAACTTTCTTCTCACCGAAGCTAGTTAATACAACATCAAACTCAGTTTGTTCCGCCGCCGCAGCGCCGCCATCAACGGGACCTGCAACAACAGCAGTAGCTGCAGCAGCAGTTACGCCAAATTTTTCTTCCATTGCTTCAACTAGTTCAACAACGTCCATTACTGACATGTCAGCAATTGCATTTAATATATCTTCTTTAGAAAGAGCCATTACTCATTCTCCTATTTAATAAAATTTATGTACAAGATTGTTTTACTTGAAAATACTAAAAAAACACTCATTATGTTAATTACTATATCGCTTTTGACTATGCCGCTTTCTGAGCACGAACCGCATCTATTACTCGCGTAATACGTGATGGGAATTCGTTTAATGTACGTGCCAGTTTGGTAACCGGTCCATTCATCACACTCATTAATTGCGAAATTGCTTCGTCTTTGGTTGGTAGCTTTGCAACAGCATCAAGTTGATCCGCTGAATGCAAAGTGCCGCTAACTGCAATTGCTGTAGTGACCAGTTTGTCGCAATCTTTTGAAAAATCACGAACTAATCTAGCCGCTGCGCCTGGTTCTTCAAGCGAAAACGCGCAAATAACCTGACCAACTAATGCATCAGTTAAACAAGCGAATTCAGTATCTTCAACAGCACGTTTCGCTAAAGTGTTTCTAACTACCCTTAAGTAGACTCCACTTTCACGAGCTTTGACGCGCATTTCAGTCAATTGCTCAACTGTCATGCCACTATATTCGGCAATTACTGCAGATAGAGCGCTAGAAGCAACATCAGCTACCTCTTTAACAATCTGCTTTTTACCTTCTAGTCTAAGTGCCACGTCGTTCACCTCCACTATTTCCAATCTTTCGATTGAAAGGTTTACAAATTAAATAATGTCTAAACATTTGCAATAAACAAGATCTATTACAAAGTAACGTTTACACTTATTCCCGTAAACGGCGAACCGAACAGAAATCTGTACGGGTAACACCGTCTGCGTAGGCCATTTTAAGACTGTTTTTTGCCACTACCTCAAAACTCTTTAGTAAAAGAACTTGGGGCAAACAACAACAAAAAGACATCACCTACGGTCTATGACGGTTCCCAATTTATTAAACTTGCAAGCAAAAATTGCCGCAAATAACAAACTAAAAACCCATGATTAAACAAAGATAACTTTGTTTAATCAAATTCTTCTAATCTTTGGTTTCTAAACCTGCTACGTCAACAGTTATGCCAGGACCCATTGTCGAGCTTAACGTTAACTTTTTAAGATAAACACCTTTAGCAGAAGTCGGTTTGGCTTTTTTGATTGCAGTAATCAACGCATTTAAGTTGCCTGTTAATTCTGCTTCACCAAATTCTAATTTACCAATGGTTGCATGAACAATTCCACCTTTGTCAGTTCTATATTGAACCTGACCCGCTTTAGCGTTCTTAACCGCTGTAGCAACATCTGGTGTTACTGTACCAACTTTTGGATTTGGCATTAATCCACGAGGTCCAAGAATTTGTCCTAACTGGCCAACAACTCTCATCGCATCAGGACTAGCTATCACAACATCAAAATCCATATTGCCTTTTTTAACTTCAGCAGCTAAATCGTCCATTCCAACGATGTCTGCTCCAGCAGCTTTAGCGGCTTCTTCGTTTGCGCCTTGTGTGAATACAGCAACACGTACATTTTTGCCCGTACCATTAGGAAGAACTGTTGCGCCACGAACCACTTGGTCACTTTTACGAGGATCAACACCAAGGTTAACCGCCATGTCGCAAGACTCCGAAAATTTAACTGAAGATACTTCTTTTAAAAGAGTGATCGCTTCACTCAAACTGTATACTTTTCCTGATTCAACTTTCTCGTTGATCATTTTTTGTCTTTTCGTTAATTTAGCCATCGGTTAACCCTCCACATCCACGCCCATTGAACGAGCTGTGCCCGACAATGTTCTTACTGCAGCATCCATACTAGACGCCGTTAAATCAGGCTCTTTTGTGTTAGTAATTTCTTCTAACTGAGCACGAGTAATTTTACCTACTTTTTCAGTATTTGGACGACCGCTGCCTTTTTTAAGACCAATCGCCTTCATAATAAGAACGGCAGCTGGTGGAGTTTTTGTAATAAACGTAAAACTACGATCACTATAAACAGTAATAACAACAGGTGTCGGTAAACCTTTTTCTATCTTATCTGTTGCAGCATTAAATGCTTTACAAAATTCCATGATGTTAACACCATGTTGACCTAATGCAGGGCCAACTGGTGGACTCGGATTGGCAGCACCTGCGCCAATTTGTAGCTTGATATAGCCTGTGACTTTCTTAGCCATTTTTCACCTCACTTGGGTTCAAGCGCTTGACTCATTTTCCTGCTCTTAATGTTGATTAACAAGAATCAATATTAACAACTGGTTAACTTTTAAGCTCCCCTTTTTTTAACGTACAAAAAACACCCACAACTAATTTAGTCATGGTTGCTTCCTCTTCTCTATTGATGTGATTTATTTCATTAGAATAAATCACACCGAAATTTTTCAACTTAACTAGTCTTTTTCTACCTGACCAAAATCGAGCTCGACAGGGGTTGAACGTCCAAATATCATGACTGATACAGATAAACGGCTTTTCTCATAATTGACACTTTCAACTACGGCATTAAAATCAGCAAAAGGTCCATCAACGACTCGAACTGCTTGGCCAACTTCAAATAAAGTTCTTGGTCTTGGCTTGTCAGTCGATTCTTCTAGTCTATTGAGTATTCTGTCAGCTTCTTTTTGGCTTATAGGGGCTGGTTGCTCTTTTGTTCCACCAATAAAACCTAATACTCTTGGTGTATCTCTTACCAAATGCCAACATTCATCGTTGATATCCATTTCCACTAATACATAACCAGGAAAGAACTTACGAGTACTTTTGCGCTTTTGACCTGCACGCATTTCTACCACTTCTTCAGTGGGAACTAATATTTGTCCAAAGCTTTCTTCTAGACCAAACTGCTTAATACGGTCTTCAATAAAACCTTTAACCTTACCTTCATAACCAGAATAAGCTTGAACCACATACCATCTTAATGCCATCGATTAAGCTCCTTTTACTGTTAAAAAGTTAACAACATAAACGAGGCCCATATCGATCAAATAGAGCATGAAACCTATAAGTACCACAGCAACTATTATAATAAGGCTTGTTTGAACCGTTTCTGCACGGGTTGGCCATACAACTTTACGAGCCTCTACTCGAGACTCTTTAGCAAACGCCATTCCAACTCTGCCTTTAGTAGTTGTAATCGCAATTCCTAAACCGATAGCGACTAACACTATAACGGTTGCAACACGGATTAAAATAGAATCATCAACTAAATAGTGATTAGCATAAACAGCACCACCTAAGGCAAGAAAAGCCAATAGCCATCTTAAACCATTAAAGGACGCTTCAAATTCTTGTTCGTTTATGCTCATCTTATTTTACACTCAATTTAGTCAACCATTGTTTGACACCGCTCTAAAACTCTAGAACAGCTATTATTGCAGTGGCAGGCCAGGAGGGACTCGAACCCCCAACCTGCGGTTTTGGAGACCGCTGCTCTACCAATTGAGCCACTGGCCTGCAATAAAAATGCGATTTTGCAATAATTTACAAAATCGCAGTACTACTCTTTACATCAGAAAATGCTAATAATTACTATGTTTATTGCTAAGCAATAATCTTAGCAACAACACCAGCACCAACCGTACGTCCACCTTCACGAATAGCGAAACGTAAACCTTCATCCATTGCGATAGGAGCAATTAATTCAACTTCCATCTTAATGTTATCACCAGGCATAACCATTTCTACACCTTCAGGCAATTCACAAGCACCGGTTACATCAGTTGTACGAAAGTAAAACTGTGGACGGTAACCTTTAAAGAACGGCGTATGACGACCACCTTCATCTTTGCTAAGAATATAAATTTCAGCTTCGAATTTAGTATGTGGATTGATTGATCCTGGCTTAGCAAGAACTTGACCACGCTGAACATCTTCACGTTTAGTTCCACGCAATAAGATACCACAGTTATCACCAGCTCGACCTTCGTCAAGAAGCTTACGGAACATTTCAACACCAGTAACTGTTGTCTTTGTTGTATCAGTAATACCAACAATTTCAACTTCTTCACTCACTTTGATAATACCCGCTTCAATACGACCAGTAACAACTGTTCCACGACCAGAGATAGAGAAAACATCTTCGATAGGCATGATGAAATCTTTTTCAATTTCACGCTTTGGCTCAGGAATGTACTCATCTAGCGCTTTAGCCAATTCCATAATAGCTTCTTTACCTAATTTACCTTCATCACCTTCAAGTGCTTTAAGAGCAGAACCGTGAATAATTGGAGTATCATCACCTGGGAATTCGTACATATCTAATAATTCACGAATTTCCATTTCAACGAGTTCTAATAATTCTTCATCATCAACCATGTCACATTTGTTCATGAAAACAACAATCTTAGGTACACCGACTTGACGTGATAATAAGATATGCTCACGAGTTTGTGGCATAGGACCATCAGCAGCAGAACAAACTAAGATAGCGCCGTCCATTTGAGCGGCACCAGTGATCATATTTTTTACATAATCAGCATGTCCTGGACAGTCAACGTGTGCATAGTGACGATTTTCAGTTTCGTATTCAACGTGTGAAGTAGAGATTGTGATACCACGTTCTTTCTCTTCAGGAGCATTATCGATTTCTGCGAAATCTTTAGTTTCTCCACCAAAAGCCGCAGATAGAACTGTACACATAGCCGCTGTTAAAGTTGTTTTACCATGATCGACGTGGCCGATTGTTCCAACATTGACATGGGGTTTAGTTCGTTCAAATTTTTCCTTAGACATAAATGCCTCCAAAAGAGTTAAGCTTAATTATAAAAAAATTTAACTATATCTGCTAGCTTCTGCAAACATAGCTAAACTCGGTCAAGTCTTCCGACAGAACCGAGATAAATGGTGCCGATAACCAGATTCGAACTGGTGACCTCTCCCTTACCAAGGGAGTGCTCTACCGACTGAGCCATATCGGCTAGATGTTCAAACTGGAGCGGGTAGCGAGAATCGAACTCGCATCATCAGCTTGGAAGGCTGAGGTTCTACCATTGTACCATACCCGCGTTATTCAAATAATGCTTCAATCAACTACTTAATCGTCTATGAAACACCTATAACATCTTTATTGAACTGTATATCAACGCTTTATATAGAAAGCAGCTCGTTATTACAAGTCACACTTCTAAAATCTGGTGGTGGGGGAAGGATTTGAACCTTCGAAGGCGAACCGTCAGATTTACAGTCTGATCCCTTTGACCACTCGGGAACCCCACCAAATACTACTTTTAACTGCACCTTTATCCCTCAAGCGCACTTCATTTACTTTACAATAAACAGGTAATGCCTATTTATTAAGAATAATGGTGCCGGTTCCCGGAATCGAACTGGGTACCTACTGATTACAAGTCAGTTGCTCTACCAAGTGAGCTAAACCGGCATTTTAACTAGTGGCAAATCTCTTATTTTGCCTAAAATAGCGTATAAAATCAGCCATTTACTCCTGTTTGATAAAGCGTTCTTACGGCTCCTCTCTAACAGGGACGCGAATTCTAATGAGTTATTAGCTAATGATCAACGATTTTTTTAAGAAATTTAACAATTCTTTTCTTCACTATGAATAGTAGTTAAGAGATGAAGTGTGATAAACAGACTAAATGGTTATCTTTCAATGCTTGAATTCAAGTAATAAGTGCAATTGTTGAACGAAGCCGCTAACGCGGAGAAGGTCTTTATCACCCATACTTTCAATACATCTTCAATTAAGGAGGTGTATTGACTGTCTGGAGAAGACCATGAACGACACCAAACTCATTACAACGCTCTGTATGAGCAACATATTAACGTATTAACGCTTCAAGGTAAAAGCGTGCGAACCATCGAGATGTATTCTCGGAGTTTACGTAAAATTACTGCCAAGTTTGATATGCCCCCCGATCGCATCACCACGGAACATTTAAAACACTATTTTCTGGAGTTAGCACAATCTCATTCGTGGAGCTCGGTATGACCACGGTTTTACATACTCAATAGTCGACGATTGGAATATCACCCGCATATTCATGTCTTAGTTCCGGCGGGTATCTTCAATTCACTTCGAACTTGCTGGCGAGAAAAAAGTAGTCATTATCTATTTAATGGCAAGGCGTTAGCCGTCGTTTTTAGAACCAAATTTATGGCACGATTAAGAAGGCTAGGTGTTAAGATCCCTTGCACACTTCCTCAAAAATGGGTGGCTCAATGCCAGTCTGTTGGACGTGACGAACCGGCTTTAAAATATCTAGCACGTTACCTTTATCGAGGGGTACTGAGTGATAAAAACATTCTCAAACACCAGCAAGGGAAAGTCACCTTTCGGTATGAAAGATAGTCAATCCAATCAATGGAAAAATCGCACGGAGTCAGCGGTAGAGTTTTTATGGTTAGTATTGCAACATGTTTTACCTAAAGACTTTAGGCGCACCTGAGACTATGGGTTTCTACACGGTAACGCCAAAACTATTTTACAGAAACTTCAACTAACACTAAAAGTGATGCTAGATAAACCAAAAGACAAAAAGAAACAAGGGCATTACTGCCCCTATTGTCATACGGAAATGGTTTTTACAGCTTTTTTTTACACGTCCCGACTTTAAATTTCATTCGAGTAGTTAAAGGTCGCGAGGAATATCAGCTATCCATTCATTATTTTACATGCCTCTGTATTTAACTCAGATATTTTGGAGTTGCATGCAAATGTAGCTTAGTTCTCTGATATTTCAAGATCTTCGGCATATTACTGAGTAAGGTGCAGAGGCATGTTAGTCTAGTTGACAGGGCGAGGAGTTTGTTCAGCAGTTCTTGGTAAAAACGCTCGTAACATATTGATTAATAAGAATTACATATAAAAAATAGTGCGAAAACATTCCAGAAATATTATTTTAATCCATTGATTATTAAAAGAAATTATTTTCACCGCGAATTGCTGGAGTTTGTTGAGCAACCAGTAGTGCTTGACGGTATGAACTCACCTTAAAAAAAACAGTTAATGAAATTTTTTAATCGCCCGCCATTTTAAGAAAACATATTTCCTATAATTAAGCATCACAACTCGGGCTTGTCCAACATTGGATTACATGCCTCTACATTGTAACTCATAATTGCGTCACACTACTTGCATAAGTAGCTATAAAGAGGGTTAAATACATGAAAGTAGCAGAAATAAGCTTTTTTGATTGGAAAGAGCGCTTTAACGATGAAGAGTCCTGTCGCCGTTATTTAAAAGAATTAAAATGGCAAAAGGGGTTTATTTGTCCTCGTTGTGGTCATGATCATTCCCACTATATTGCGACTCGTCAGCTCTATCAATGCAGTGGTTGCCAACACCAAACCTCAGTCACGGCGGGAACCCTTTTCCACCGAAGTCATTTGTCTTTACAAAAGTGGTTTTGGGCGGCGTATTTTGTTGGCTCAAATAAAGGCAGTATCTCAGCCGTTCGACTC
>Ga0256845_1001523_pt1 | contig 18430 bp, 15 predicted proteins | sample RiftiametaG_FD_189101 | JGI IMG/M metagenome (GOLD analysis project Ga0256845, IMG submission 189101) | Tube worm associated microbial communities from hydrothermal vent at the East Pacific Rise, Pacific Ocean - Riftia | ecosystem: Host-associated > Annelida > Integument > Unclassified ...
TATGCTGAGCCCATGTCCGAGGGGCAGCGTCCATCGCTCGAGGTCCAGCTGGAGGAGTTGCTCGAGGCCAACCGGAGGTTCTACCGGGCCTTCGCTACGGCGGACTTCGTCGCCATGGACAGGATCTGCGCCGAGCACAGCGAGCTCATGTGTGTGCATCCAGGTTGGGCACCCCTGCGCGGGCACGACCGGGTAATGGCGGCCTGGCGCAGGATCCTGCGCCGACCCATGCCTGTGGTCGCGAAGAACGCGGTCGCCGAGCTCCTCGGTGAGGTCGGGATCGTGGTCTGCATCGAGGTCTTGCCAGAGGTCGAGATCGCCGCGACCAACGTGTTTGTGCGAGAGCAAGGGCGCTGGCGGCTCTTGCATCATCACGCGGGCCTGGTGGCCGGGGATGATGACGACGAAGACGAAGACGACGACGAGTTCGGCTCGGGCGAGCGCCTGTCGAACTGATTCGAGACCTACCCAGAGCGGCCAGACTGTTTAGATCGGGGGAGCGGGGAGCCTTCAATCGGCGAGTTCGATACGGACGAAGAGGTCCGATGAGACGACGACCGGGACCGGGCGGGTGTCTGGCTCACCGGAGGCTGGAATAGCCGAGGCCGGTGCGGGGGCAGAGATCAGGGCGCTCACACACAGCGCGCGCAGAGAGATGAGGACACTGGAGAGCAGAGCGAGTGACATCGGGAGACCGACTCTCCCTTGTCCGCTGGCCCCCGAGATCTGACGTGGGCAGGGCCTGGTCGACACCGCTCGGCCGGGGCGTCGACACAGGCACGGTCGCCTGTCACGACCTCAGCCCATGCGCTGTCGAAGATAGAGCGCTTCGATGGCCGAGACTTTGTCGGCTTCGCCCGCGTGTTTGTCGGAGCGAATCCCGACCAGCTTCGGGTCTCGGAGTTTGAGCTCGCCAGTGGTGTTGTCTTTGACGATGCCCTCAAAGCGGACGACGCCGACGATGTGGGGGCGAAGCTCGACGCCCGGGCGCACACCCGAGGCGCTCTGCCGCTCGACTCGGCGCCCGGTCATGAGCCCGTTGCGCATGATCTCGGCTTGGATCTGCCGGTCCCGGTGCTGGTCGACACCGGCGACATCGCCCACATCCACGAACCCGCCCTCTGCGGTCCGGGCTCCGATGGCGAAGCTCCCGAACATGCCGGCTCGCTTCTTTTGAGTGACCGAGAAAATCCCCTGGATCAGGACCAGGTCGAGGGTGATCTCGGGCTTGCGCTTGAGCCAGTTGGGGTCGCGGCGGGCGAGGGCGTAGGTGCCCTGGAGATCCTTGGTGATGATGCCCTCGTAGCCCTGGTTGCGGAAGTACTGGTAGAGGCGATTGACGTCGTTCTTGTCGGCGGCGAGCTGGCCCTCGGCGATAGCGACCGGGATCGGGAGCGGGAAGCCGGCGCTCGGGCCCAAGAACTGTTGCAGGGCCTGGCGCCGCTGCTGGAGGGGCAGCTGAGTGAGGTCCTGGCCGTTGAGGTAGACGAGGTCGAAGGCCGCGTACTTGAGGTTCACGGGCCGCTGAGAGACCTCCCCAGACAAGCTCGCGTGGACCTCGTAGACGGTGGCGGGGCGCGGGCCGTCGAGGTCGAGGATCGTGCCGTGGAGTTCGCCGTCGACGATACAGTCGCGGCAGGGGAACATGGCGATGGTCTGCTTGAGGCCCCGGACCTGCTCGAGCCAGTCTTTGCGCCCGCGGGTGTAGGCGGCGCAGAGCACCGAGCCGTGGGCGTCGCTGGACTTGTGCAGCATCATGCGGATGCCGTCGTACTTACGCTCGACCCAGGCTGGGTAGACCTTGACCCCATCGGTCCCGCCGCTGGCCAGGGCCGGCTTGATGGCCACGAGGGGCTGGAGCCTGACCTCGCGCAGGCCCTCGAGGCCCTTGGTGGCCAAGGTGTGGGCGACGGCGAAGGGATCGGAGAGGGCGATGGCGTGCTGGACGGCCTCGGGCTCGGCGTCGTAGTAGCTGGCCAGGGCCCGGGCGATCACGGCGCCCTCGTACTCGAAGCCAAAGTCGGCCTTGCACAGGATCAGACGGGCCAAGAAATAGGCCTCGACCTTGCCCATGCGCGTGAGCAGGGAGCGCAGGAGCTCGAACTTCAAGGTCCTGCGCGCGTCGGGAAGGAACTCGAGGGTCAGGAGGACCTCGCCCGCGGTCAGGGCCGGATCGGACTTGAGCTCGCTGCGGGACTCACAAAACAAGACCCCGACGTCGCCGACCTGGGTCAGGCGATCGAGCATCTCGCGGCGGGTCTTGAGGGTCACCGAGAGCAGCAGGCGGATCAGGCTGTCGCGTTTGAAGGTGCTGGTTCGACCCACGAACACATCGCCGACCAGACAGCCGATTTTCTGCACGGCCGAGAGCCCGATCGACTTCTCGAGGAAGCCGTCGACCAGGGCGGCCCGGCCGGCCGTGTCTGGGGGCGGATCGGTGGCGAGCTGAAAGAGCTGGGCCGACTTCTCCGGGTGCATGCGCATCAGGGGTATGAACAGGCCCCGACACAGGGAGTAGAAGGGGATAGTGTCGAGTTCGCCGAGGCTCCGCCCCTCCTCAGCCCGGAGTGAGAGCTGCTGCACACAAAACTGGACGTGCTGAGGCAGACCCAGCACGTCCTCCAGATAGGCCGAACTCGGTCGGTGGCTGCCCAGGGCGCCGGTCAGCTGATCGAGGTTCTCGCCGGCTTGAAACCAGCGGCGGACGGTGGAGTCGTCGACGATATGCATGGCGCGGGGCCCGAGCCTAGCAGCTGGATGGAGCGCACGCTCTGGACTCCGAGGGGGTCGCTTTCCTGCCCCTGCGGGGGTCGAGTAGGATCCGCGCATGGCCGAGTCTGGACTGGTGGGTGGGGTCGCGCTCGGGGTGTTGATAGGGGCGCTCGGCATGTTTGGTGCCCAGCGCCTGTGGCTGGCGCCCGGCCCCTGCGGGGGGGCCTGCGGCGAGGGGACACGCTGTGAGGTCGACCGCTGTGTCGTGGAGGCAGCGGAAGCCGAAGCCGAGACTGATCCCGAGCTGGACGCCGACTCGGACAGGCCAGGCAAGAAGCGCCGACGCAGACGCCGAGCAGGCAGGGGCGGAGGTCACGACGGTGCCGATGTCGGCGACGAGGGCCAGGGGAGCGCGGGGCCGCCTCTCGACGACGACTCCCGCGTGCCCCGCTACGACCCCGACGCGACCCAGACCATCGCTATGTCCGACGGCTCTGGGCGACTGAGCGACCGGGACGTCGACCGGGAGCTCGCCAAACTCGACGGCCGCTTCGAGCGGTGCACCCTCGACGCCAACCAGCGGGTGGACAGCCTGGGCAAGGGTCGGGTGAGCATCAAGTTCGGGGTCGACGGCAAGGGCAAGGTCACGGGGGTCAATGTCGGTGCGCCCGCCAACCTCAAAGCCGCGGGCATCGTCCCCTGTGTCCGCAAAGCCGTGTATGGCCACAAGTTCCCGGCCTTCGACGGCCCGGTGATGCGGGTCAGCTCGAGCTTCAGCGTGGACTGATCGGGGCTCCGAAATTGCCCGCGGCGGCCGAGCTCGAGAGCCTGGCCGCCGCGTACGTGAGAGCTCCTGAACGAGCTGGATCGAGCCTGGTCAAACCAGCTCAGGCCTTCTCGAGCACTGGTTTGTCGTCGGGCTGGAGGTCCGAGACCTGGAGTACGCCCGTGCCGTCTTCTTGGACGATGCGGATCGGGTGCGGGAAGGTGGGCGCCGAGACACACTTGACCGCCCGGATCACGTCGATGCGCTCCCGGTACTTTCCGCCCCACTCGGCGGCGTGGTCCTTGGAGGTCAGGCCCATCTCCTCGATCAGGAACACGGCGTCGGCCGTGTGGACCATGGCCTCGCCGCCCACGGGCGCGCCCGTGTCCTTGATCTGGCCGACACATAGGCAGGTCACGCCCTGCTCGTGGTTGTAGGTCTTGAGGGTGCTGAGGTGGTCGGCGGTTTTGGCGCGACTCGGGTCCAGCATGTTGAGCGAGTCGATGACCACAAAGCCGATACCGGCCTTCTCGACGAGGTAGCGGTACTTGGAGATGAAGTCGTCCCAGGTCTGGCCGCGGTGGTACTGAGACTCGATCACCCAGACGTTCTCGAGCACCTTCGACTTGAATTCGTCGGCGTCGAGGCCCGTGGCCGCCATACCGATCTTGGCCATGCGCGAGCCGAGGTCGTCCCGGCCCGAGCCGGCCTTGTCGTGGAAGCCCTCCTCGGCGACCACAAAAGCGACCTTGACCCCGGTCGCGGCGATCCGGGCGAGGGCGCCCAGGGTGGTCCGGGTTTTGCCTTTGCCGGGCGGACCGACGAGCGCCATGGTGCAGCCCTTGGGCAGGCCACCCAGGGCGTGCTTGCCATCTTCGCTCAGGCACAGGTAGTCGAGCACCGTGCCCGTGGGCATGGGCTGTTGCTCGCGGATGAGGTCGTCGAAGGTCGCCGGACGGATGATGTCTGCGTCGAGGCCGGCATCCTCGTCGGTGGTGACCTCACCTTGAAAGGGAGCCGCGGAGGGGTCGAACTGGGGCGCCATGCCCATGCCACCAGCCATCTGCCCCATCATCTGCATCATCTGCATCATCATGGGGTTCATGCCGCCGGCCGCTTGGGGACCGGGCGTCGGGGGATTTTGGTTGTCGTTCGCCATGTCGATTCGTCGCTCCTGCTCTGATCTGGATCTCGGGAGGGGGGTCCGGGCGGCGTAGATTGGTCTCCGCCGGGCGCGGACGATACCACCCGCACCCGCACCGGTTCACATGGCCCGCCTCGAAAATACAGAGATCGCAGCGATGTTCGTGGAGATGGCTGATCTGCTGCAGATTCAAGGCGGCGATCGACATCGGGTGGCCGCTTTTCGGCGCTCCGCGAGGATCATCGAGGGCCTGTCTGCGCCGGTGCAGGAGCTGCTCGAGAGCGGCCGGCTCCCCGCAATCAAGGGGGTGGGGAAGGGCACCGTCGCGCGGGTCGAACAGATGCTCCGGCGTCGCGGCTGTGACGACCTCGACGGTCTGCGCCGGTCCACGCCCGCGGGTCTGCGGGAGCTGCTCGAGATCGAGGGGCTGGGCCCGGCCGCGGTTCGCACGATCCACAATTACCTCGGTGTGGCGACCCTCGGTCAGCTCGAGCACGCGGCAGAGTCAGGGGCCATCGAGTCGATCCCGCGGATGGGCCTCTCGCACGCTCACGAGATCCTGGCGGGTATCGAGGCCTATCGTCGGTCGGGGCGAGCTCGCCTTGATCACGGCGTAGCGGGTCGGGTGGCGGCCCAGAGCGAGGACCAGGTCGAGTTCAGGGCGCCGGGATCATCTGAGATTCCGCTCTAGCACAGCGTCGGCCTCGCTCCTCGTCAGACCCGTCACCCAGACGGGTCTGTCGAGGGGGGTCGGCGCTCGTGGTTGTTCGAGCCGATCATTTGATCGTCACGCCCATGTTCTTGCACTGCTTTTTGATCGCGCCGCGACGAATGGGGGTGACTGCGCGCAGCGCAGAGCTGGCCTTGCCCGCGCTGTGGAGCTTGCAGGCCGAGAGGGTCAGGAGCTCAGCCGTCTTGGACTTCTTCTTTTTGCGCTGGCTGGCGAGCGCGAGGTCGTAGGCCCCGCGGGCGTTGCCCTTGGAGTAGGCCTTTTTGGCGGCGTCGTAGAGCTGGGCGGCGGAGCGGGTGTCTTTGGGCTTGGGTTCGGGCTTGGGTTTGGGCGCCGGCTTGGGCTCGGCTTTGGGCTCGGGCTTGGGCTCGGCTTTGGGCTTGGACTTCGGCTTGGACTTCGGCTTTTGGGGCGTGAGGTCGGCGACCGGCTGTTCGTCGCCCAGGTCGAGAGCGTCCGTATCCGGAGCCTCGGATCCGGTTTCACCAGGGTCTCCGGCGGTACTGGGGTCGACGTCAGGATCGGCTCCGGTCTCTGTCGGCTGGGGGTCGTCTGCGACGGCGAGCTCAGGGCCCGGCTCGGCTGGATCCTGATTCTGATCCTGATCGCGGTCCTGGTCGTCCGTGCGTGCGGATCGGTCCTCGGGTTCGGGCGTACCGTTGCGCGAAGCGAGCAGGGCGACGGCGACGACGACACACAAGAGGGCGGCGATACCGGCGGCGATCCACAGGCCTCGGCGTCGCCGGGCGTCCTGAGCATCTCGAGCGTCCTGAGCCACTGCGGCCAGGTGAGCTGGGGTCTCGACCTGCACGGTGACCGCGGCCTCGTGCATGGACTCACCGACGATCTCGTCGGTCAGTCCGCTGATCAGCGAGGCTGTGTCCTGTGGGGAGGCGAGTTTCGGGACCCCGGGCTGCGCAGTCTCGGGAACTGCAGCCACAGCCTCGGCCGCGACCACAGCCTTTCCCGATCGGCCGAGGGCAGGCCCCTCTCGCCGCCGGTGAGGGATGAGGCGACCCGGCCGGGGGAGGCTCGAGCTGAACGCCCCCGAGACCGCGGCGCTCGAGCGTTGCTCGGAGTCGGTGCTCACCATCGTGCGGATCGGCGCGTCCTCGGCCTGCTCGGCGGGGATGGCCGCGGGAGTCGAGTGCCCGGGAGTCGAGTGCCCGGCGGGGGCGGGCTCGGGAGTCGAGTGCCCGGGAGTCGAGCGCCCGGCGGGGGCGGGCTCGGGAGTCGAGCGCCCGGCGGGCTCGGGAGTCGAGCGCCCGGCGGGCTCGGGAGTCGAGCGCCCGGCGGGCTCGGGAGTCGAGCGCCCGGCGGGCTCGGGGGTCGGGTGCCCGGGAGTCGAGCCCTCGGGGCCAGCCGGGGGAGTGGGATCCCTGTCCGCCTTTGTGGCGCCTGAGATGTTGGCGAGAAAGGCCGCCGGTGAGGGCATCGGGGTCGGGATCGCGGACTTGGATCCAGATGTCGACTTGGTGATGGGACCCAGAGGGAGGACCCGAGGGAGCGCACGGGTCGGGGCCTCCTCGGCGTCGTCGTCCTCGTCGTCGAACAGACCCGACTCGATCTGAATAGAGGCCTTGGGGCGCAGGGTCGATGGGCTCTGGAGCTTCGCGGCGGCCACGACTCCGCTGGGTGTCAGCGCGGAGAGGGGCGGGGGGGCGAGCGAGGGGGGCTCGCTCTGCCCTCGCACGCTGGGGGCGCTGGGAACAGTGGGCACGCTGGGGAGCTTGGCCAGCGTGGGCAGGGCCGGCCGGCCCGGGGGGGAGACTGGCCGGGAGCTCGGTAGGGAGCTCGGCGGGTCTGTTTTTGGAGCCGCTCGTTCGCTACCCGGTGGGGGGCCGCCGGGGTCTGCGAACAGATCGTCGAGCCCCTCGGCACCGACCAAAGCATCGATCGGAAGGCCATGAATGGTGTTCGGCGGGGGCCCTGGTGTGAAGGTCGGGACGCTCGGCAGCTCGCCATTGGCATCGCTGACGTCGCCCCGGGTCGCGCTGTCATCGTCGGTCGACACGAACGCGGAGATTGTAGCGTTTGTCGGCGGCCCGGGTCGGCTCGACCTCGGTCCGCGTCTTGTGCACAGTCGGCCCGTGCAGCTGCACCTCATCGACGGCACCTACGAGCTGTTTCGAAGCCACTTTGGCGCACCTCCCGCGATCGACGCGGACGGCCGGGCGATCGGGGCGACCCGGGGTCTGCTCCGATCCATGCTGGCGCTCCTGCGCGAACCGGGCACGACCCACATTGCGATCGCCTTCGACCAGGTCATCGAGTCGTTCCGCAACGCCCTGTTCGACGGCTACAAGACTGGGGAGGGGATGGACCCCGAGCTCTGGGCTCAGTTCCCCCTGGCCGAGCGGGTCGCGGAGGCGCTGGGCATGGTGGTCTGGCCGATGGTCGAGTTCGAGGCTGACGACGCCCTGGCGACGGCCGCCCATCGCTGGGCCGACGCCCCCGGGGTCGAGCGGGTGTTGTTGTGCTCACCCGACAAGGATCTGGGTCAGTGTGTACGCGGCGAGAAGGTCGTGCTCTTCGATCGCCGACGTCGCGAGATCTACGACGCCGCGGGCATCCGGGAGAAGTTTGGGGTCGAGCCGCGCTCGATCCCCGATCTGCTCGCGCTGGTCGGCGACAAGGCCGACGGCATCCCTGGGATCTCGCGTTGGGGGATGAAATCGACGGCTGCTGTGCTGAGCGTCTACGGTCACATCGAGGCGATCCCCGACGATCCGAGCGACTGGGCGCTGAAGGTTCGGGGAGCCAAGTCTCTGGCCACCAACTTGGCGGCCGCGCGAGCCGAAGCCAGGCTCTACCGAACCCTCGCTGTGTTGCGCACCGACGTTCCCCTGCCGCAGACCGATCTCGACGCGCTGCGCTGGCGCGGGGCCAGGCGGGACCTGCTCGAGCCCCTGTGCGCTGAACTCGGGGACCTCCGGGCCCTCGATCGTGTGCCCGCGTGGGCCGACTGACGAGAGGCGAGAAGGGGAAGGGCTCAGGAGAAGGGGCTCAGGGTAGAGAGAGCAGGACAGCGGGCGGGCGTGCTCAAAGCGCGCTTTGTTTGACAGCTCCAGCGCGCTCGCTAGTGTCGCCGGTGGACCGCCCGCCGTGAAACTCGACGAACTTCAGGATGTTGCCGAGCCCGCCTGCGACAGCGAGGACTGGACCGGGGGGACCCTGGAGATCCCCGACCACCGCCCAGATTCGGGGCTTCAGGGGGATCCGCGGTCGAAGCTTTGGATATGGATCGCGGGCGCCGGGAGCCTGCTGGCGGCCTCGACCTTCGCCGTGATCTCGAGCTGGGGGGGCGAGGAGGCGCCGCCTCTGCCGTCCCTGGTCGCCGCGCTGCACGCCAACCCGGCGCCCGTGCCCACGGCGCAGCTCCGTGTCGGCGATGCGAGGTCGGGGGAGCCGAGCAGCGCAGCGACCCTGGCCGCGGTGGCGCAGCCCGAGCTGTCCGCCTCGCCCCGGCGCGTGGTCGTGGCGCTCCCCCCGGTTCCAAAATCTCGCCGGAGCCCAGTGAAGGCGCCCACGGGGGACCCTGTCCCGAAGGCAGCTGTCCCGAAGGCAGCTGTCCCGAAGGCAAACACGGCGAACTCCGCGACGACACTCTCCTCTGCGGATGCGGATCCTGCCCCGCGTTCGGCATCGGCATCGGCCCCTGTCGTGTCTGTGCCCGCGGAACCCGTGCCCGCGGCTCCCTCGCAGGTCTGGGATGCTCCGCTGCCCCAGGCCGACGATGCACCCGCGGATACGGACGCCCTGCCCGACGTCTCCTTCGACGCTGCTGGCCTGGAGCTCAGGCCCGACACGACACCGGACACAGAGCGCCCCAGGTTCAAGCTGGAGATGGATCCGCTCGCGCCTGAGCTCGAGCCCTCGTGACTGGTCGAGAGTCGGGCGGCCGGCTATGTTTCGGCGGATGAGCGACGTGGACGCCAAGCCCTATCGGGACCTCGAAGAGGTCGAAGAGGTCGAAGAGCTGATGAGCGAGGAGGGGGGCGCCGTCGTCATCGATTTCTGGTCGCCCTCTTGTGGCCCGTGCATGGCGATGGCCAGCGACTTCGAACATGTCGCGGCGCAGTTCGACTCGGAGGAGGTCGCGTTCTGCAAGGTCAACACCCACTCTCACGGGTTCCTGGCCGCCCCCTTCAAGATCATGTCGGTGCCCACGATCTTGTTCGTGATCGACGGCGATGTGGTCGACGCGGTGGTCGGGCGGATGGACGCCAAGCGCCTCGGCGACCGGGCAGAATGGTTGGTCAAAAAGAGGAAGCGCCGCAGCAAGGGTCTGCTGGGCCGGCTCTTCGGTTGAGCGCAGGGCTCACTACCAACGAAAATCGATGATCGAGGTCATCTCGTCGACGGCGGCGAGCTGGAGGGAGACGTCCAAGCTACAGTGCTCGAACACGCCCTCGAGGACGCCGACGTGGATCGACTCCACGACCTCTGTGGGCTGACCGTACAAGTGGTAGCGATAGTGGCGGTCGCCCATGGACTCGGCCCGCAGGGATCCGAAGTTGTTGGCCATGCGCCACGCCTTTGGGCCGAGCGGGATGATGAGATCGGGGGAGCAGGCCAGGGCTCCGAACAACAGCGTTCCCGGCACGCCCTCGGAAAACTGGGAAAAATAGGTCCTGCCCATCATGCGCAGGCTGTGGGAGAGGCTGGCACCGTCCGAGATCACCTGGCCGACGACGGCGGCGATCCGGAAGAAGTCGATCCAGGGATAGTCGCGGAAGGGGACGAAGCGCTGGAGCGGCACGCCCGCCATGCGCAGGATCTCCTCGTCGTCGAACTGGTCTTGAGACAGGCGCAGGGTCTGATTGATGAACACGCCCTTGCACATGATCGTGTTCGGCACCATGCGAGCGACGCGCTCGAGGTCGAGTTCAAACTCCATTCGGGGCCTGCGAAACGTGGGGAGCTTCAACGACGCGGCCATCTCCGCGGGACCATGGCACCGTTTGTCCAGACGACAATGGGCCGCGTTCAGGAACGACCGGATTTTCCTCGGTCTGGCGCGAAGGAGGAGGCGGGACTCACACTCGAACTCGAAGCGGCGCGGTCGCGCTCGGTGCTCAGCCCGCGAACAGGGCCCTGAGACGCGCGACCTCGGCGGTGTCCTTGATGCGCAGGACCGGCTCGCTGTCGTACTGCTCGTAGTAGACCGTCGATTCTCGCGCGTCGTCGATCTCGAGCGCACGCCGGATCTTGCGGTGGAAGGGGACGAAGCCCCGGCCGAGCAGGCGCTCCACGGTCAGCGCGATGGTCCCGGTGAGCCCACAGATGTAGATGACCGTATTGCTCGGGTCGAGTGCACCCGGCTCGAGGCCCATGGCCGCCTCCGTGTCTTCGATGCGCTCGGGTTTGAAAAAATCCTCGACCCGGCCGGTATGCGCATCCCACTCCGGCGCGGCCTGGGGCCGGGAGATGGTCGGCAGGTAGTGCAGGCCGTGGTCGGTCGCCAGCTGGGTCAAGCGCGCCCGGTAGCCGATCTCGTTGGGGTAGCTGGCGCCGTGCAAGAGCGCGTACTGGTCGAGGCGCGCGTGGGGATCGGCGGCGAGATCGGCCTCGACGATCGACGTAAAGGGAGCGAGGCCGGTCCCGGCGGCCACGAACACCTTCAGCCGCGGATCCTGAAGGCCCACCGTGTCGTCGATGGTGAATTTGCCGACCGCGCGGGTCGTGACGTTGATCCGGTCGCCCGGCTTCATCTTCCACAGCAGGTGGGTCAGGGGGTTGTCGCTCTCGGGCCGGTTCACGTAGCGAATGTAGAAATCAAGGGTCCCGCGCTGCTGGGGCGCCGAGGCGATCGACATGGCTCGCCTGACGCTCCCGAGCTCGGGCTTCTCCTCGTTGTTCAGGCCCATGGTCAGGTACTGCCCAGGGACGAACCACCGACCCTCGGGGATGGGCGTGTCCGGGACGACCTTGAACACGGCGAGGTAGTCCGAGAGGTTCTCTCGAGACTGCAAAGTGGCGTTGTATTCGAGCGTGCGGCCCATCGCGTCGCAAATGGTACGCGCGTTCCTCGTCGTGTGGGACCCTAACAATTGAGAACGGCAGGCCTGCTCGGCCTGCCGTTCTCGAACCCTCGAGTGTTCGGGTGTCTGTTCAGCGGTAGTCGAGCTTCTCGATCTCGAACGCGAGGGTGCAGGTCTCGTACATGCCCTCGCCGACGGCGATCTCGAGATCCATGTTCCACACACCCTCCGCGTCGAGGAGCACATTCTCGATCGCGTAGGCACCGTCGCCGAGGTACTCGACCTCGGAGTGGAGCACGCTCTCAGTGCCGGGCCTCCAGGTCTCGAGCAGGAGATCGGCTCCCGGAACCCCGCGGCCCTCCGCGTTGGGAGCGCTGGGGTCGTGGAAGCCGATTCGTACCACCAGGTCGTTGCGGCCCACACCCATGCCACCGTCGGCACTGGAGAGAGTCACGCGAAACGCGCCAGTGTCGCTGTCGATCGCCATGCCGTCTTGGAACTCGATCACATCGCGGAAGGACTCGTCCTCCTGCTCGGTGCAGGCGGCGAGGGGGGTGGCGAGGGCGAGGGCGAAGAGCATGGCGGAGAGGCGGTTCATGACGATTTCCTGGCTCGGTGGGGTTCTGAGGGGGAAGGTGCGCGGGTGTAATCCCTTGGCGCACATGTATTGAACCCTAGTGAGTCCCCTCCGGTCAATCAGAAAATGCAGGTTTTTTGACTACATGTAGGACAGTGTCGGGTGGCCGAATAAACGGTGTTTGTGCGTTGCGGGCGCGGTAATGAACCATGAGAAATGCCCGCGGCCGAGGTCGGGCGCGGGCATTTTTTGGGAATTGACCCTCGGATCAGGCGACCTTGCTGCGCCTTCGCTTTCGGCGTCCGAGCAGCTGGAGGCCGAAGATCCCGAACACAGCCGCCAGTGTGCCTTTCGCAGCTCGGTCGGTCGGCGTGTCGACAGCGCAGCCCTTGCTGGTGCCCCCTGGACTGTCGTCGTGTGCGGGCGGCCCTCCGTCGGCGCTGTGTCCTGGGTCTCCCGAGTCCTGGCCACCCGAGCCCGAGTCCGAGCCGCCCTCACCCTCACCCGAGTCCGAGGCCCCGCCCTCGTCGACATGGAGGTCGCTGCCCGTGTCACCAAACTTCTGCTCGCGGGCCGCAGCCTTGTCGGCCTTGTACTTCAGGTAGCTCTCGGGGAGGTCCGGGAGAGTCTGGAGCATGCGCCCGCGGGCGTCGGCGAGCTGCTTCCACTGGCCCTGCTGGGGCACCTGGCCGCCACCGGCCGGCTTCTGGACACCCAAGATATAGAGCGCCCGCCGGTTGCGGAGCTCGTCCACGCTGTCGCCCGTGTCCACGGCCAGGCCGCGCTCGCCCATGCCGGAGTAGTAGATCTCGCACCAGGCCCCGTGCTCGTAGAAGTACTTGGCGATCGCCTTGGCCCGGGCTTCAGACAGCTTCTTGTTGTCCGCCGCGTTGCCGACCGTATCGGTGTAGCCGACGATGTAGAGCTGGGCCGAGAGGCTGCCGGCGACGGCCTTGTTGGCCTCGTCCAAGCGCGCGAGCTCGTGGACGAGCACGGAGAAGGCATCGGCGACCTTCCACTCCTCGTCGTCCTGGATGCCCGACCTGCCCGACTTGAAGTTGACCTCTGTGTGGGGGATGTCGACGGCCCAGGGCACGCGGGTATCCGTGTAGGAGAAGCCCGAGTCGTCGCCCCCGGTGACCTTGATCATGAACACCTCGTCGGAGGTGCTCCAGCTCATCTCGAAGCTGTCGCCCGCCTCGATCACCTTGTCGGTGATCAGCTCTTCGGCGACCAGATCACCGTCGGTGTTGAAGACCTGGAGCTCGAGGTTGGTGATCGTGAACGGGGTCTCGTAGCGGATCGTCTGTCTGTCGACGATCTCCTCGCGATCGCTGAGCAGCTTGAAGGGATCCCTGTCCCCACCCTCGATCGGTTTTTGGACCTCGAAGTTGCCCGAGGTGAAGGCGTCGTTGGCCTCGATGTCGATCGCGTAGCTGACGTGGCGCTCGCTCTGTTTCCAGGTGATCCGAGTCGGCTTGCCGGGCTTGATAGTGACGGTCTTCGAGGTGCGGCTGCCGTCGTCGCCCTTGATCGTCACCTTCACGCCCGAGAGCAGCTCGTCGGCGGTCAGCTCGACCCAGGCCCGGCCCTTGTCGTCGGTCTGGCCCGAGTACTGCCAGTTGAAGCCACCCAACATGGTGAACAGAGCGAGGAGGGGAGCGGCGAGAAATGAGAGGGCCATGGGGGGGGTCTCCGATGCTGGGGCACGCGCAACAGGCGCCCGGTAGGATCGACCGGGATTGTAGCGAACTCGCGTGCGCTCGTGGGGGCAGACGAGAGACCGCGGCGGTCGGGAATGTTCCTGACCGCGGCTGGGCGCTCAGCTCGGCGCCTATTCAGCCCGCATCAGCCCGCATCAGCCCGCATCAGCCCGCATCAGCCCGCATCAGCCCGCATCAGCCCGCATCAGCCCGCATCATGGCGGGCCTCGACCACGGTCCGGATGCCGCCGCGGACGTAGAAGTCGCCCTCGACCACCATCCACCGTGGGGCCGTGACCGCGACCAGATCATCGAGGATCTGGTTGGTGACCGCTTCGTGGAAGGCGCCCTCATTGCGGAACGACCACAGGTAGAGCTTGAGGCTCTTGAGTTCGACACAACTGGCCGCGGGTGAATAGCGGATCCTGATCGTGGCGAAGTCGGGCTGTCCGGTCTTGGGGCACAGACAGGTAAACTCCGGGCACTCGAAGCGGATCTCGTAGGCCCGCTCCGGCCGGGGGTTGGGGAAGCTCTCCAACTCCCGCGAGGGCTGACTCGACACGGGGCGGGAATGCCTTGCGAGCTCCCCCGGGTCAAGTGTGAGCTTGCTGGCGTGGGCGAGGCCCGCAGTCGGTGGCTCGCGCCGGCGCAGCATGTTAGATACTTCGCCCTCGCGGCGGGTTTAGCTCAGTCGGTTAGAGCGCCTGGTTGTGGTCCAGGAGGTCGTGGGTTCGATTCCCATAATCCGCCCTTTTTAGACCGTTGAGGCTTCGGCCTCAGCGGTCTTTCAAATTGAAATTTGGATGCAAGATCGCGTCCTCCATACACACCCCAAGTCTCCGGGAACGCGATCGAGCGGGTCCCAGAGACCTGGGGTGGACAAGTACAAGTAGCGCTGCGAGCTCGGGGATGGCTGATCCGCCGACTCGAAAAAACGTCGTTCATCCCCCCGACAACGCCCGAGCGCCTGCGTCTTGTCTGGGTGAGCACCATGAACGACACGAACATGCACCCCACTCTCACGCTTCTCCTCGCTCTCGCGTTCGCCGCACCTCTGACGGCTTGCAGCGCCAAGTCGGAGGAGAGCTCGGGCAGCGCTGGCGCCAAAAACGGTCAGGCGGGCTCCGAGGCGCCCGCCAAGGACATCGCCGCGACCTTCGGTGACACACCCAGCATCCCCTCGATCTTCGAGGGCCTCGACATCGGTATGCAGGAGTCCGCGGCCGGGGGCTCCCTGCCTATCGCCATCGATGACTACGGAGACGACGTCTTCATTGCGCAGGCCGCCTTCACCCGCAGCGGGATCCTCACCGAGCTCGAAATCGATGTCAGCAAGGCCGTCGAGGCCAAGCTGCACGAGCGCTGGGGCGAGCCCATGAAAATCACGATCAACGGCGAAGACGCCGGCATCTGGCTCGATCCAGCGACCACGCTCCGGGTTCGCGCCACCTCCTCGATCTCCGATGGTCACGTCTCGTTGGCCTTCTCGCGCTACGAGCCCTACCGCGCGCTGATGGGCGAGGGCGCCAGCGTGCCCTTCCTGCCCGAGGATCCCCTCCACGGCAAGTCCGAGGACGCGGTCAAGGCCGCCCTCGGCGACGCCGTCGAGGGCAGCGGGACCGCCTTGGAGTTGCCTCTTCCGGCGACCGAGTTCGACTCGCCCTACGCCTCCCCGACGCTGAAGATCACCCTCGCGCGCGGCGAGGTCAGCCGGGTCACCTGGAGCATCCCCTACCTCTCGGACGAGTCCCGCGACGAGATCCTCGCCTTTGTGCGGACCAAGTGGGGGGAGCCCGCGAGCTCGGACCCGGCCGAGAACACCTACGACTTCGTGGTCGGACCCCGGGCGATCCGGGCCTTCGCCTACGATGATCGGCAGTGGAACTTCTACGTCACCGCGCCGGGGTGAGCTGGCTGGAATCGGCGCGGGCGTGGGCCCGGGCCGCGGGCTCGACCCACTCGGGTCCGAGCTTGTCGAGGCGGTCTGCGGCGGCGGCGTAGAGCCGCCCCGCATAGGGGGTGTCGCCGAGGGACCAGGCCAGGTCGGCCCGGCCGAGGAGCACCGCGAGCGCCCGGGGGTGCGCGTCGCCGAAGCCGGCGGACTGGCCGAGGTGGGCGCTGTCGAGGAGCGCGAGCGCTTCGGCCTCGGCGCCGCGGGCCCGGGCGACGCGGGCCTGCAGCACGTCGATGTACGCGGCGAGGCTGAGCGTGTCCGAGACCGGGCCCACCAAGAGCGCGGCCCGGTCGAGTGCGATGCCCGCGAGTGCGGGGTGGTCGAGGGCGAGCAGGCCCTCGCCGATCTCGATCAGCAGCGGAATGCGGCGGGGATCGGCCTGCTCCCAGTGGGGTTCGAGCAGCTCGAGGGCCTCGACCAGGGCGGTCTCCCCAGCCTCGGGGTCGCCCTCGCTAAAGCGCAGCAGGCCCAGGCGGGCCCGGGCCCGGGCCCCCTGAGGCATGGACATGGCATGGATCTCGGCGCCTTCGTAGAGCTCGCGAGCGAGCTCTACGTCCCCGCGAGCCCGGGCGATGTCGGCCCGGACGATCTTGGCGAGGCCGAGCTCGAGGTTGTGGCGCACCGGGGTCCCGGCGGCGGGGATCTTCTCGGCCTGGGTGGCGAAGCCCGCCGCGGCCTCCAGCCGACCTGCGGCGAGCTCGAGGCGCGCGCGGGTCCGGAGCGCGGCGGCGAGGGCGAGCCCCCGAGGGCCGCCGGCAGCGAGGGCGAGGGCCTGGGCCTCGATCACCACTGGCCGCGCTCGCTCGGGGCCGTCGAGGATCAGCGAGAGCTCGGCGCGATCGAGTTCGAGGGCCGCGCGTAGGGGGAGCTCGGGTCCGAGGCCCTCACCGAGCCCCTCACCGAGTATGGGGGCCGCCGCGGCGAGCCTCGTCCGGGCCTCGTCGAAGCGCCCCGTGGCGACCTCGACCCGGGCCCGGGCGAGGTCCAGGCGCGCCGAGAAGCGGGGATCCTCCAGTCGACTCGCCAGGCGTCCCGCCCGCTCGAGCCAGGCCATCGCGGCCTCGATCTGCAGGCGGCGCGGGCCCTCGAGCTCGACCAGGGCGACGAGGGCCTCGGCGCGGACCCACTCCTCGGCGCCGTCGTGGCAGGCCTCGATCGTCGCCAGCAGCCAGTCCGCCGCCTCGTCGTCGTGGCGTGTCTGGATCTCGACGCCAGCGCGGACCAGGCGGGCCCGGGCGAGGGTCGCGGGGTGCCCGAGGGCCTCGGCTGTCGAGACCGCCCGCGTGGCGGCCTTGCGCGCGTCCAGCCACTGTTCCGCCGCGAGCAGGGCGGCCGCGCGGTCGATCTCTTCGTCCGCCAGGGCCACCCGGGCCGCGGGTAGGTCGGGGGCCGGGGCCGGCGCGATGGCCAACCAGCGCGGGTCGGCGCAGCGCTCGGGCGGGGGCAGGGCCCGGGCGGCGGCCAGGAAGGCGCCGTTCAGGTGCAGCATGTCCTCGTCGAGGACCACCATCACCGTCGCATCGAAGCGCGCGAGGCCGGCGTCGAGGCAGCGGGCGCGCGCGCCCTCGAGTTCGGGATCGAGCTGGTTTGGGCTCGGGTTTGGGCTCGGGTTCCAGCTCTGGTTTTGGGCGTGGCAGGCCCGGTCGGCCTCCGCTGTCCACCGCTCGACCCAGCTCGCGTAGGCTTCGACGCCCTCCGTCGCCCAGCCGTCGGTGGTGGTGTTGGCTTCGAGGCGCGATGCCAGGGCTTCGCGCCGGGCCGCGCTCCAGCGCCCGCGCGCGTCGGCCAGTCCCTCGGCACACGCGGGAGGGCCGAGGGTCGACGCTCCTTCGGCGGGCGCTCGTCCGCCGGATTCCCCCCGGGATGAGTCGGCCATGGCCAGCGTCCCCAGGATGGCCAGGGTGCCGAGGCCCACCGAGGCGGCCAGGGGCAGGCGCCAGCGCTGCCGCTCTCGCTCGAGTTCGACCAAGAGGGCGTCGAGGGTGGGGTAGCGCCGCTCGGGCTCCCGGGCGAGGCCGCGGCGAAGCAGCCCGCGTAGCCAGCGGGGGGTGCCGCTCGGTGCCGGGCGAGGGGTGCCTTGGAGGACCGCCCTGTGCAGGCTAGCGAGGTCCCTCCCGTCGAAGGGGCGCGCGCCGAAGAGGGCCTCGTAGAGGACCACGCAAAACGCGAATTGGTCGCTCCGCGCGTCAGTCGGCAGGCCTCTCCACTGCTCGGGGGCCATGTAGGCTGGGGTCCCGACGATCGCCCCGCGCTCGGTCATCACGACCGTCGAGCGGCGCAGGTCCTCGGTCGGCGGCCCAGACCTCGAAACCGCCTCGAGGGCAGGGGCGCTGGTCTTCGCCAGAGTGGGGGCGGCCCGGGGCGAGGCCAGCGTAGCGAGGCCAAAGTCCGTCACGCGGGGTCGGCCATCGGAGTCGATGAGCACGTTGTCCGGCTTGAAGTCGCGGTGGACCAGGCCCTGGCGGTGGGCCGCCTCGAGGCCGCGGCCGGCCGCCGCGAGGGTCGAGAGGACCGTCGCCCGGGGGTGCGGGCCAGCGCGCAACCACGCCGCCAAGGTCCCCCCGAGGACCAGCTCCATGGCCACGAACACCTGCTCGCCCGTCTGCCCGACATCGAAGACGGAGACGACGTGAGGGTGGTCCAGCTGGGCCATCGCCCGGGCCTCGTCGAGCAGTCGGGCGCGGGTCCGGTCGGCGTCCTCGCTGTCCTCGGAGTAGAGCAGCTTGATCGCGACCTTGCGCTGGAGCTGGGGATCGTAGGCCTCGAACACCATGCCCATGCCGCCGGCGCCGAGGCGTCGCCCGAGGCGATAGCGACCGAAGTCGGTCTCGCCCTGCTGGGCCTGGAGCTGGGCCTGGAG
>Ga0256845_1001524_pt1 | contig 18417 bp, 7 predicted proteins | sample RiftiametaG_FD_189101 | JGI IMG/M metagenome (GOLD analysis project Ga0256845, IMG submission 189101) | Tube worm associated microbial communities from hydrothermal vent at the East Pacific Rise, Pacific Ocean - Riftia | ecosystem: Host-associated > Annelida > Integument > Unclassified ...
CGGCGCTTTTTCTATTTTTGTTGGGGGGATCGCTCGACGGATCAAACACCGGCAAAGAGCCGCGCCCCAAAGGAATCCGAAAGCCGATGGTCGTTGAAGATCTTCTGAGCCGCGGCGGCGATATCGTATTCGACCCGCTTAAAAGAGAAGGTGCCGCGATCGGTGTCGAGGATCGTGTAGCTCGCTCGCGGATCGTGATCGCGGGGCTGGCCCACCGAGCCCACCGAGATGATGTAACGGAACTCTGGGTGGATCTCGAAGTCCTTGGTCACGACCTCGTAGACCCGCTCTTTGGAGATCGCGAAGGACTTGCAGAGATGTGAGTGACCGATAAACGTCGCGAGCCCGAGACGCTCCCAGATCGGGATGCAGGTCTGCGCCTGCTCGACATTAAAGATGTACTCGAACTCCTCGAGGTCGACCGGCGAGCCGTGACAAAAATGCACGTCATCGTCTCGCTCGGTGTACTGCAAACTCTTTAGCCACTCCATATTGGTGGGGCTCAGGATCGACGCGTGCAGGTCGAGCGCCTCGCGGGCAGCATCGTAGTAATAGCTGTAGTCCATACGCCCAGCGACCGCGGCGTCGTGATTGCCGAGAATCGTATGCCGCGCCACAGAACGCACGCGATCACAGCATTCGTTGGGCTGAGCGCCGTAGCCGACGGTATCGCCCAGACAGACCACCGCCTCGACCTTTTCGCGATCGATCGATCGCAAGACCGCCTCTAGAGCCTCTTCGTTGCCGTGGGTATCACTGATAATTCCGTAGCGCATTAGGCTATTTAACCTCTTCGAATTCGAAGTCATCCTCGACGAGGATGTCGAGCTCGGGGGTAGTAATCGCCTCGTAGGCGCGGCGGGCGAAGCCTCGTACAGCCGTATCCTCGACGAGCGGACGCTCGCCGCGGATCTCCTCACCCGCAGAATTCACGTCGTTCAGTGTAGCAAGGGCGTGCGTCGCCGCGGAGGCGATCGCCGGATCGTGGATGTCGACGAGCGCCGCGACGGCGTGACGACCGGGACCGCCACGGGTATCCCCATCGGAGAGCACAACCTCCGCCAACGCCCGAGCGACACGATTGGCAGCGTAATCCCGGCGTCCTACCTCGACGCGTTTGATCAGATCGCAGAGCGGCCCAACAGCCCGCGGACCGAAGTTCCCGAGGGCCCTGGCAATATCGCGCCACACGTTAGTCTCTTCGGAGAGCAGACCGCGGCAGAGCTGATCGATCGCCCGACCGTCGCGAGCGAGACCCAGCAAAATCGCTGCCGACTGACGGATCTCGCGGCGCCCCGAGCCCAGTCGCTCGACCATCGCCGGCGTAATCGTCGAGCCGAGCTCTGCGAGCGCTGGCAGAAGCGCGAGGATCTCATCGGCGTCGAAGGACTCCATCGAGCGAATGACGCCTTTAACCTCGTCGGCTGTCGGCACGCCCTCCAGAGTATCTGTCGCTTGGGCCAGGCGACTTCGACTCGGCGGCGGCGCAGGCGGGGTCGGGGTTGCGGCGACCACGGTCTCGCCGATCACCCCCGAGGCGACCATCGGCGGCTGTTGCGAGCGACGACGACCCAGGGGACGCGAACTCTTCGCGCCCTCCTTTGGCAGGTGGTCGGTGAGTTCTTTTGGATAGGGAACCCGCTTGCGATCGGCGAGTTCCTTCAACCGGTACCAGTTCTCAAGAGCGGCCTCGTCCGAGAGCGGACCGCCGCGCTCGCGGGCTCGAGTACGGGCAAGCCTGGCGACGATCGCCTCCGGGTTGGGGCCCACCTCGCGGATCAAAATCCGCCGCCAAAAACGAGAAGCAGGCGTCAACCCGAACTCAACAGCGGCCGCGAGCACCGAGCGTCGGATCTCCTCGTACTCGCCCAGGGGCAAACCGTCGACCTCGAGCAAACGCGTGAGATTTTTGCGGCTCGACGAGCGATCGAGGTGCTCGAGCGCGGCCCAGGCCGCAGCTGCGGTCGACAGGTTTCGATGGGAACCGACCTCCATCGTTACCGGCGCGGGCTCCAGGCGTTCGCGAACGCCGAGCTTTGCCAGCACACCGCAGGCGTCGAGAAAGGCGTCGTCGAAATCACCCGCGGCCAGCAAACCGCTCGCCGATTCGAGACAGAGCGCAGCGTTGCGCTCGAGACCCGGCGCGTCGATCTCGCGGGTCAAGGCCTCCCGGCCCCGCTGTCCGTGGATCGCCAACGTGAGGTGAAAATTTTGGGTGAGACGGGCGAAGATCTCGTGGGCCTCGACATCACCGACATCGATCAAGCCATCGATCACCGCCCGCTCCCCGAGGTAGGTCGCGACCAAGCGAACACCGACCAGCGGGTAGCCAAAGCCCCGAAGTACTAAAGGATGGGCCTCGATGGTGGCCTCGCTCCAGACCCGCACCGTCGCCTCACCTAGGTTTAGGCGGACCATCACCACGTCCTCGATAAAATCGAGTTCGCCGCTCGCCGCCCACTCGATCTCGCTCGCAGCCGGTGCGGGTGTCCAACCCGAGCCTGGCGCGGGCCCGACCGGGGGCAGCTCCTTCGCGGTATCTCGAGTCACCGCACCGCCGTGGAAGGCGAGCGCCGGCTGGAGGATCCACGAACGGGCCAACGTGGGCCGCTTGGCGACGCTGCGCAGGTGCTCGCGCAGCACCTCGATCACCTCGCCGCGTTGATGCGGCCCCAAAATCATCATCGCCTCTTCGGCCGAGGGACGGAGCTCGAGCCATGAGCCCTGACCCGCCGCCGACACCTTGCACTCCGGGCACTCGCCGACGATCGTACCGTTACTGCGCACTAACTGCGCAAGCTCGGGCTCGGCCTCGGCATCGACCCAACGCCACCGGTGCGCCGCAAAGGTCACACCGCACTCGCAGGCGTAGACAACGTCCTCGGCCCAGCTCCACTCGGCTAGGTTTTTCACAGACGGGACGATAGCCCCCGCTGATTTGTGGTGTAAAGCATAGTCCATGCGATCTACGCCGTCGGACGCTTCCCCGTCGACCGCCCTCGAAAAGCTGCAAAGCGCCAGTGAGCAGCTAGTAGCGGATCTCCGGGGGGGATTCGCCAACCAACTCGAACACGCGCTCGGAGTTGGCCTCGATAATTCAGTGATTTCGCTCGCATATGTCGACCACTATCTGGCACAGACGCGCGACGAGACTCGCGAACCTATCCTTACTCTGCTCGCCGCGGGTGCGGGCGCCTACTTCGGTGATCTCGTCTGCCGGACCATCGGCGGTACTTGGCTCGGCGATGGCAAGCGAGCCACCAGCCTGCGTGTCCTCCTGCATCCGCAGCTGATCTACTTTTCGCCCTTCGCGGTCGCCCTCGACGCGATCGCCGGCGAAGCCGTCGGCCCGGGTGATCCGCGCGCGCCCGCAGACACGCCCCGCGATGCCTCCTTTCTATTCGCGAGGCCGCCGCAACCGGCCGAGGGCGTCGCCAGCAACCAAGATGACACCGCCTGGCTCGGCGAAATGCTCGCTAACCTCGCTCCTGTGCCCGCAGATCACTTCCACAGCCTCACCTGTCGCTTTGAGACCCTAGAGCTGATGCTCCAGCTCCTCGCCGAACGACAGGCGAATCGCGGGTGTAGTCCACAAACTTACACAATCGCAGACTATGTCGCTGCCCAAGGCCGCAACGCCGGTGACGCCCCCAGCTAGGGCAGAGGCGGTGTAGACTGCGCCGAACATGGCTGCCGCCGCAGATGACATGCCGCTGCTCGAAATGCTGCAGGTCCTCTCTCGAACACCTGTCAGCGAACCGCAGCTGCGCGCGGTCGTGGCGGTCACCTGCGGACGCTGGTGCGCCGGCCGCGGCGAAGATAACGAGGCCCTCCGCCTCCTCGCTCATGCCCTCGATTTGGTGCCGGACCTGCGACCGGCGATGCGACTGCTCTACCGGATCTACCTTCGCCGAGGGGATGTCCGAAGCGCGGTCCGCTACCTCGACCAAGAGATCCGCGCGACCCGTCATCCGCGGGAAGCCGCGGCCCTTTACCGCGAGCGCGGCAAGCTGGTCGAGACCCACTTCAGCGATCGCAACGCCGCACTGCAGTGCTACCAAGCTGCGCTAAGGGCGACGCCGCGCGACCTCGCGGTACTCCGATCCGTCGAGACCATCGCCCTCCACCAGGGTCAGGTCTTGCCCCTGATCACCAACCTCGAGCAACAGCTGGAGGTCCTGCATGACCCGCCAGCCGTCGCCGGTATCCTCCGCGATCTCGCGCTCCTCGAGGCGCGCATCGGAGGCGACCTACCCCTCGCCAGCGACATGCTCGGCACGGCCCTTGACGAGGTCGACGGTCACCTCCTGATCGCCCAGGATTTACACCGCATCGCCGAGCGTGCTGGCGACGTCGAGATGCACCTGCGCGCCCTCGAAGCCGAGGCCGACGCGCTCCCCCAACACCGCAGATCTGGGCCCCTGGCGGGCATCAGCCGCATCCTCGGCGCCCATCGAGATCGCCTCGCGAGCCTCGCGATCCTCGAAAGCGCCGCCCGCTCGCAACCCGAATGTCTGACCCTCTGGCGCCAGCTCGAGGAGCTGAGCATGCGGACCGCGAGCTACGACACCGCGGTCGCGGCCTGCCTCGGGCAACTAAAGTCCCTCGGCGACGGGGATCCTCTGGTCCAGGCGGAGCTCTATTACCGCATCGGCAAGCTGGCGATGCTCCGCCTCGATCGGGTCAACGAAGGACTGGCGGCAATGCGTCGCGCCCTCCGCCTCGACCCGCAGCACATCCCAGCGCTCGAGGACGCCGGCCGTTACCTCATCAGCAACAACTCATGGGCACAGCTCCTAGAGCTGCTCAAGACCCAGGCCGCCAGCGCCGAAACGGCCGGCCTCTGCGCAGGCGAACGCTCGCAATCACTGGTGCGCGCTGGCCAGGTCTTAGAAGAGCACCTCAACGAGTTCGAGGGCGCGCGCCAGATCTACGAGGAGGCGATCGCGATCTGCCCGAGCTTTCGGCCGGCAAGCGACAGACTCGAGCGAGTACTGCACCAGCTCGGCCGCCACGAGGCGCTTCGCGATCACTACCACGCCGAACTCAAGCGCACCCAAGACAAGCCCCGCAAAGTCTTTCTGCTCTCGATCCTCTCGCAGCTCGCCGCCCGTAACTCCGACGCGACGCCGGCGATCAAGTACCTGGTCCTCCTCCTTAAAGAGGTCCCGGAGCACCTGACGTCGATCCAACTGCTCGCCCGATTGCTCGCCCGCACCGGCCGCTCACGCGAACTCCTCCAGGTCACCGAGCAAGAGATCAAGCTGACCGAGAGTACAGGTCGAAAAGCCAAGCTTCTCCACCGGTCCGCCGAACTCGCCCTCGACATCGGCGATCGCGATCGGGCCTACCAGTCCCTTGAGACAGCTCTAGAGGCGATCGACGATCACGAGCCGAGCATCTCCCTCCTCGACCGCATGGTCCGCGAGGACGGCGATGATCTTCGCCTGCTCACGCTCCTCCAGCATCGGCTCAACCACACCGATGACCGCGAGCGGCGGGTTGCGATCCACCTCGAGATCGCTTCGATCCAGGCGAGCCAGCTCGGCGATCACGCGGCCGCGCTCGCCGAGATCGACACCCTTCTCGAGTCCTGGCCTGGGCACCTGCCGGCGCTGCATCGAGGCGAACGCCTCGCAGTGGATCAAGGGCGCCTCAGCCTGCTCTGCCGATTTCTCGAACAGCACGCTGAGGCTGCCTCGAGCTCGCGCACCCAGGCGCTTCTCCTCTATCGCATCGCCCAGATCCGCAGCTGCGAGCTGAACGAACATGCGACCGCGATCAGCGATCTACAGCGAGCGCTCGCCCTCTGGCCTGAACTCGGAGTCGCCCGTTCGCTGCTGCTCGACCTCTGCCAACACACGGACAACTCAGAGCTCCTCCGCGAAGTCGCCCTCGCCGGCCTCGCCTGCGAACGCAGCCCCGCAGAGCGCCGCTCGATCGCTCTCCTACTCGCCGAGTACACCCCCGATCCTGCGCTCGCGATCGTCTACCTCGAAGCCGCATCTGCGGCCGCCCCCGACGACCCTACGCTCCGCCTCCGCCTAGCCCGCGCCGCCCGTGCAGTTGGTCGACATCAGCTCGCCGCCGATGCCTTTAGCGCTGCCGCCTCGGCGATCATGACACCGGCCACCGCAGCCGCGCCGCCTGTGCTCGCGCTGCGCTTCCAAGCCGCGTACGCCCTCGAACAAGCCGGCAAGCGCGAAGCGGCCTCCAACGCATACCGCGAGATCCTGACGCGGGCGAGCGATCCTCTCGCTCGCCGCGGTCGCGAACGCCTCGCCGCCGCCTCCGAGACAACCTGGGAGACCAGCCTCGAGAACCTCAAAGAGGCGGCCGAAGCCTCGAGTACCGCCCTCGAGCGGGCCGCCTTCCTCAGCCACGCAGCCGAGCTCCACCTCCGCCGCGGCGAAGCCGAAGCCGCCCGCGAACTCCTCGACCTCGCGCTCGCTGCCAACCCCGGCTATCTACCAGCCCTCATCCACCTCGCCGAGGCCCATGACACGCTCGGCGACCCGTCCGCAGCGATCACCTCGTTGGAGCGTCTCGCGAGCGCCCTGCACGACGCGGGCCCCCGCGCCGACATCCTCTGCCAGGCCGGGCGCATCGCCCTGACAAAGGCTGCCCCCGACGATCGCGGCCGCCTGGCGTGGCAACTCTTTGGCGAGGCCCTAGAGGCCGCACCGGCGTCCGAACTCGCCTTCCGCGGTCTCTGGCTGACTTACCAACGCCACGGCAGCGACGGCGCACCTGCCCTCGGAGACACCTTCGCAAAACGCCTCGAAGTGCTCTCAAAGGTCGGCCTCGAGAACGCACAACTGCGGGCGCTGGCCCGACTGGCACTAGCGATCGAGGGGCCCAAACGAGCGACCGAGCTCCTCGAAATCGCCACTCAAAGCGCTGGTTTTGACGCGCCCGTCTACGTCGATCTCGCCGAGGGCTACGCCCGCCAAGAGCGCTGGCCCGAAGCCATCGCCCAGCTCGAGACAGCCCTCGATTTAGAGCCCTCCGCCGAGCGCAAAGCGGCGATCCACTTTTTCCTCGCAGAGGCCCAAGAGCGCTCTGGCAGCCGCGACGCGGCGATCCGTAACTACATTGACGCGAGCCGCAGCGGTTTTCACCCGCACCACGCCCTCGAGGCCGCCGACCGCATGGCCTCCGAGATCGGCAGCACCAGCCAGCGCGTCGAAGTGCTCGGCCTCTTGGTCCTGCGCGGCGACCATGACGAGAAACTCCGAGCCCTCCGCGGCCTCGCCGAGATCCACGCCCGCAAACCCGTCGACATCGAGCGCTCGGTCTACTTCCTCCGCGAGCTGCTCCGCCATGAGCCCACCGACATCGCCGCGATCACCCGCCTCGCCGAGTTGCTCCGTGAGAGCGAGCAGTACGACGCTTCAAACGCGTCCCTGATCACCGGTATCGCCGCCCATCGCCGGGCGATCGCCCAGCGCGGTCTCCGTAACCGCGCTGGTGCCCCTGACCCCTCGGCCGTGCTCGGCCTCCACCGCCTCTTCGACGAAACCGCCGAGCAAAACGGCGTCTACACCTGCGCCAGCATCCTCGAAATCGTCGACCCCAAGCTGATCCCAAATGGGCGCGACGCCGACTCCCTGATGGACGAGCCCTGGCCGCTTCCAGTGCCTCGCGACGATCTTTTCCCAGCGCTCTGCTCCGGCAAAGACGCGACGATCGCCGCGATGATGATGATCCGCGAGGGCATCTCCTACCTCACGCGAATTCCCGGCGCGCCCGAACCCCCGGATTTCCTCAGCACCAAGCGCTCCTTGCCGTCGGTCAGCGGCGTCGCCTCGGTCGCCCACTCGCTCGCACAGGCCCTGGGCATCCCCGAGCCCGACATCTTCCTCAGCCCCGATGACGACCACCGAATCCACGCCTGGGCAAGCGGCACGCCGGCTCTCAGCCTCGACCGCGGGGTTTCCCAGGATCCGAACGGCGCCGAGGCCCGCGACAAGCTCGGGCGCGCCCTACTCCGCCTCTCGCTCGGCGGTGATTACGTCTTTGAGCGCCTGCCGACGCCGCAGCTCCTAGGCCTCCTCTCGGGCCTCAGCGAGAGCGTCGGTATCACCCTCGAGTTCCACCAAGCGATCGACCAAGATATCGCCGACGCGGTGATCGAGATCCTCTCAACTGGCGCCGCGTCGCTCGACTTCGGCGAGCATGCCGAACGCCTGAGTCGCTGCGCCGACACCTTTGATCCAACCCGGCTCCGCGCCGCCTTTGTGATCGCCGAGGACAGGGCTGCGGTCCTCTGCGCCGGCGACCCCCGGATCAGCATCCGTGAGCTCCGCCGCAAGGGCAGCCTGACCTCCGCCCGCGGCCAGGCGCTGCTCTCCTACTTGGTCTCCGATGACCACCTGTCCCTGCGCCGCTCGCTCGGCTACAGCATCGAGGTCGAGCTCGACCTCAGCGACATGGAGGAAATCCCATGAGCGACCGCGTCATCGTCGACGAACTCGACCGCGAGATAGATGTCCACCGGACCCTCGATCCACGACCTCCAAAGGATCCCAACGAAGGTTCTCCTCCGAGCCTCGCCGACCTCAGCGGTGCTGACCTCTGGCCGATCCAACTCGCCGCGCCCCCCCGACTTTTTCACGCGACAGGCACCGCTGAGACCCGCCAGCGCCTCGCCGATTACCTGCACGCCGAGAGCTCCCACCGCAAGGGCCCGCTCGGGGCACTGCTCGCCGGCGAAGCCGGTCGCCGCCTGATCCAGGACCTCGGCCAGCACTTCCAGGGTCAAGCCCTGATCGAAAGCTGCGGCTCCGAGGTACCCAACCGACTCCTGGCCGCCACCCGCGATCCTCTCTTTGATCTCAGCGCCGCTCTCGACGACCTCAGCGGCCAGGCCGAAGATCCGCTGCGTGCTCCGGCCGAACGCGCCGCCGCGTGGATCGAACACGGCCTGCTCTGCGAGGAGCGAGCCGGCGAATCCGAACGCGCACTCGCCAGCTACCGCGCCGCCCTCGGGATCATCGCCAACCACCCAGTCGCACTCAGCTTGGCGACCCAGACCGCAGCGGCCCTCGGACGCGAGCAGATCGCCAGCTCGCTCCTCAAGACCGCAGTCCAGTCGAGCACGGGCCCGATCGCCGCCGCCTACCGCCTCGAAGAGGCGATGAACACCAGCGACCTCGGCGAGCGGCGCACCTTATTAGAGGCCGCGATCGCCGAAGAGCCCACCGACTTAACCGCAATTCGCCGGCTCCTGCCGCTCGTTCGGGCTGACGGAGAGCGCCAACATCTCGCGTCTCTCTACCGCCGCTATGCAAGCACCAGCGACGATCCGATCGCCGCCGGCACAGCTCTGCATCAAGCGCTCACATGCCTGGGCGAGAACCCGCAGGACGCCGACTCCACTCTGCACGCCATCGATCCCTGGCTCGACGCAAACATCGGCGAAATCGCCAGCTTTCCGCTGCTCACAGAACTCGTACGCACGCTTGAGCAGCGTCGCCTCGGCGCTCCCAAGGACTTCGATGACGGCCGCTACATCACGCTCTTAGAGCGCCTAGCTCCCTTCGTCGACGACCTCCAAGAGCGCGCGGTGATCCACGAGCAACTCGCTCGCCTGCGCTTCGCCGCGCTCGCGGGTAAGCGGCCCGATCCGCCCACCGCAGACGACATCCTCGCCGGCAAGCCGCACTTCTCCGAAGAGGTCCAACGCCTCTACGACTCGCTCCTCCACGACCTGCACTTCTGCCTCGATCATCAGCCCGAGCAGCGTTGGACCCGGGACACGCTCGCGCTCCTGCTCCACGATTTACGCGATCTCGAGGCGCTCATCGATCACCTCGAGGGGTGGGCCCACATCCACTCCGCAGGGCCTGGCCGCGCTGCGATTCTCATGCGCTTGGGTCGGGTCCACGAGCACCTCCGCCGCGACCTCGCCAGCGCCGCCGAGACCTACGAACTCGCGGTCGCCGAGGATCCAAAAAACCCCAACTGCCTGCGGGCCCTCGGTCGTGTCTACGAAGAGATGCAACGCTGGCCACAGGCGATCGAAACCCTGCAACGCCAGGCCGATGCCGCCGACGATGACCCCGAGCGCCTGGCCGCGCTGCGACGGCTCGCAACCCTCGCAGAGCACGAACTCGAGGACGTCGATCTCTCCCTCGATACCCTCGAAGAGATCGCTCGCCTCGACCAAGAGGACATTCTCTCGCTCTACCAGCTGGCGGCGCTGTCTCGAGCCAAGGGTCGGCCGCGCCGCCTGCTCGCCGCCCTCGAGCTGCTCGTCGAGCGCCTCGACGATGATGCTGCGACGACCGCGACCCTCTTCGAGATCGGTGAGGCCCAAGAGCACGCGATCCACGACGAGCCGGCGGCCTGTCGCTCCTACGAGCGCGCCTTGGAACACTCCCCCGGCTACACCCCTGCGCTGCGGGCTCTTGGACGGATCTACCGGGCCCACGACGACTACGACGCGCTCCTCGGTCTCCTCGACCCAAAGTACGATCCGATCACCGACCCGGCTGTGCTCGCCCTCAAGGCTGCGCGCGTCTGCCTCGACGAGCTCTCCAATGCCGATCTGGCGATCGAGCACCTCTTCACCTCCTACAAGCTCAACCCCGATCTGGCGCCGACCCGGGTTCTCCTGCTCCAGCTGCTCACGCTCAGCGGCCGAGGCCGCGAAGCCTACGACCTCCTGCGCGCCCAGGATCTGCCCGATAGCCCGCCTCTGCTCGCCGACTACCACGTACGCCTCGGCCTCTTCGCCGAAGAACTCGCCGCCTCCAGCGACGATGAAGAGGAGCGTACAAGGGATCAGGACCGCGCCCTCCAACACTACCGGGCGGCCCTCTCGATCCAACCCGATCACGCGATCGGCATCGAGCGTACGGGCGCACTGCTGGCCCAAAATCACGACGTCAGCAACCTCATCCGCTTCGTCGAGGAGCAACTCCCCCACCTCCAGGGCCTGGCCAAGGCCAGCCTTCAGATCCAGCTCGCGCGTCTCCACCTGACCAGGCCCGAAGGACAGGCGAGTGCCCGCCGCTACTACGAAAATGCGATCGAGTCGGCACCCTCCGATGCGATGATCCGCCGCGAGTTCGAGAACCTCCTGCGGCTGACGGATGACAGCAAAGGCCTGCCGACGATCCGCCTAGCGCTCGCACGGACCAGCGAAGATACCCACTACAAAGCGACGCTGCTTGTCGAATCCGCCGAGGCGCTGCTCGTCTCGGGGGCCGTCGAGGATCGCGAGTTCGCGGCCAACGCGATCCTGGGGGCACTCCGCGAGGATCCAGGCAACCCCTACGCCGTCCGTCAACTCGAGGGCCTGCTCTCCGATCCGAGCTCGCCGGTGGCGATGACCGACGCCGTCGGAGCTCGAGCTGTTCGCGCTCAGTCCGACTCCGAACGGGCTATTTTTTACCTCGAGAGTGCCGAGCTGCTCGAGCGAGCGGGGGCCAGCTCAGAGGCGCAACGGGCCTACCGCGCCGCCCTCCGAGCGATGCCCAGCCTCGCCCCCGCCGAGATGGGCCTCACCCGAATCGCCAGCGGCACAGCCCAGGTCTCCGAGAGCGAACCCAAGACCAAGGCCGTCTCGATTCACACTCTCTTGGCCGACGCTCGCGATGCTGCAGTCCGAGCCGGCACCAGCGGCGACGCCCGCGATGCCGAGGAGGCACTCACCCTCCTGGGTCAGATCCTCGGCCGGGATCCGCACTACCGCGACGCCATCGGCCTGACCCGCGCCCTTGCAGCTCAGCTCCCCGACCCCGCGCCCGCGGTCAACCTCCTGAGCACGGTCTACGGACGCATCACCGACGCAGCGCTTCGCTACGAACTCGGGGTATTCCTGGGCGAACAATCGACCAGCGATGACAACGCGCTCGCCTACTTCCAGGTCGCAGCCGATGCCCGTCCCGACGGTAAACAGGCGCTCCGCGGCCTCCTCCGCAGACATCAGCGCCTGGGCAACGAAGAGGCCTCCTCCGAGGTCATGGAGCGCCTGCTCGCCCTCTACGATCCCGGCGAACCCTCGGCGATCGACCTCCGCCTGACGCTCGCAAATTATCTGGCTCGCTCGCCGCAGACTCTGACTCGCGCCCTCGATCACGCCCGCATCGTGCTCCGCGCGCGAAGCGACGATCCCCGCGCTCTACTGCTGATGGCAGAACTCCTAGAGCGCTCCAACATGGCCTCAGAGGCAGTCGAGATCCTCGACCGCTTGGTCAGCCGTGAGCGCACCCCCGACAAGCTCCACGACCTGCACACCCGCAGGGCTCGTCTGCTCGCGGATCTTCCGGGCCGCGACGCCGATGCCCTCGAGGCCGCAGAGCGAGCTGCAGAACTCAACCCCGGCCACCGCGCGACGATCCTCCTGCTCATCCGCCTTCTCGAGCGCACTGGCCAGACCGATCGCGTGTCCGCTTTCCTCGGTCCGATTCGCAACGCGATGCTCGCCAACATCGCCCGCGGCCAGATCAACCCCGGCGATCTCAAGCTGCTCGCCGAGGTCGCACAAGGCACTAAACCCGCTCTCACGCGCATGGCCAAGCTACTCGGCTACGCCCTCGAGGTCACGAACAGCATGCCGCCCGAGGGCCACATGCAGGCGGCGACCGCCAAGGGACTCGAGCGGATCCTGGCAACGCCCACGCTGCGCACCGGTGTGCTCTCTCCTCTCGAGTCGCCGGATCTCAACGACCTCTTGACCTGCATCGAGACCCCGGTCGAGCGCGCCTACCACGAGTTCAACGGCCTCCGTCCCGAGGACCTGATCCCGATCCCGCCAAACGTCGGTCTCGATAGCCTCGCTCCGGTGATCAACCGCTGGGGCTCGCTGCTCGGCTGCAACCCCTTCCTGCTCAACGCCTGCACCGCCAACAACCTCACGGTGCTCTTTGAGGAGGGCGAGGACTCATCGCTGCGCTTTGGCATCAACCTCTGGCTGCGCGGCGACGAAATCGCCTGGCGCGGCCTCTCGGCGATCGCCTTGGCCCGCAAAGCCCTCGGTGGCGTGATGGTCCGGGCGATCAGCGGCGACGAACTCGACCTCGTGATCGCGGCCTCCTTCGAGACCGCCAAGGTCTTCAACGCGATCACTGCCGATCCCGATTCTCATCGCCTGCGCGAGCTCAGCGTGCTCTTTGCCAAGCTCCTCGGCCGTCGCCAGCGCAAGACCCTGCTCCGGGTCTGCCACAGCCTCGCCAATACCAACTTCGAGCCCCACAGCACCTCCCGCGGCACACTCGCCAGCGATCTGCGCATGGCCGCGGTCATTTCGGGCGACATCAGCGGCTGCCTCAGCGCAGCCTGTCTGCTCGACGGCTTCGCCAACGGTTCCCTAAAGCAGCGGATCTCCTTCAGCCGCAACGCACAGGAGCTGATCGTCTTTCTCCTGAGCGATGTCTTCTTGAGCCTCCGCGAGATCGCAACCGCCTAGCGACGCGCACGTCTTGGCGACCTGACGACGGAACGTGCGGGGCTCGCTGCTCTCGGCCACATAACCGTGGACGCACGATCATGCTGACCCCGCGGCCCGTCGTTGACGGGTCCGCGTGCACCGAGATCGACTAGCCGCGAGCGCGCATCTGCTGCTGCTGCCGCTGGTTTTGGTAGGCCATCGTGCTCGCGATCTGCAGACCGACAATGCGGCCGACCCAGGGCAGCGTCTCGGGCTCATCAGCGTCCCGGAGGGCCTTCGCGAGAGCGATCGCGTGACCGGCGAGTTCGTCCTTGCCCGTCAGCCAAAGCCCGATACCTGAATCTTCAAGCAGGTTCGCGAGCGGACCTGCGAGGGCTTTTCGGACCTGCGGATCGCCGGCGATGCCCTCGATCAGGGCCGCCTGACGCTCGTCCTCTGGGGTCTCTTGGGTGATGTCGGGATGAGCCTCGGTGACCCTCTTGAGGAAGGGCTCGACCTCCATCACTGGCGGCCAAACATTCGCCGCGACCGAACGCAGGACACCGTCGATGACCTCCATCAGCTCGCCTTCGTAGGCCGCGAGTGACTCCCCCATAAACGCCGCGGGGCGCTCGCTCGGCGCATCACCTAGATGGATAAGCGCCTGGTTGAGCTCTTGGGGCACCTCGACACCGAGGCTGAGGGTCTGCTCGCGAGCCCAACGGACCCGTGCCCTCGCCCACTCTGCGGGTACCGAGCGACCGTCAGCTTGACGCTGCCAGTCGCGGAGCAGACGCGATCGCTGGCCGTCAGTTTGCACGTAGGCTTTGAACGCCACGACCTGATCAAACGCCGTCAGGTTCGCGACAAAGAGATAGCCATTGCTGTCATCACCGGGCTTGGCGATGAAGAGCCGCATCAGGCCCGGCGTCGTGCCGACGTCGGCCATCGCCGCTTCTTCGAGCCCTCCGCGGAGTTCTGCGACCGATCCGGGGGTCCAGGAATTTCCCTTCTCGGGGATCTCGACGCCCTTGGTTTTGAGAACGTGGATCGCCTTACGCACTGCTTTGCGCACCACCTTGTCGCCGTGCTCCGCGAAGCCGACCAGGGTGGAGGCGTCGCGCGAGCGGACGAGGTCTGGGATCTGAGCGAGGACTTCTTGGGCGCTGGCAGCCATGGACGCGCGTTTTACTACAATCTACATTCCGTGGTCGAGTGCGAAGGCTGGCCGCAAATCCGCGCCCGTGCCCCAGCGCGCTCGTTTCCAGCGCCCCTCCTCCGCCATCTGCCACGCGAGCGCCGTGCGAACGATTCTGAGGGAGATCCCGCCCTCGGCCAGGCGATCCGACAGCTCTCCCGGATCGCGCTTTAAATCGTAGAGGCGCTGCGACCCGAGGCCGCGGCCACTGCCCAAGATGAGCTTGATGTCGCCGACGATCGCCGCCCGCGAGCCATCGCCCATGTAGGCCACGATCAACCGGGGAGGCGGCTGCGGATCGTCGAGCACCGAGATCAGGCTCTCGCCCTGCCACTCGACCGGGAAAGGCAGGCCGAGTAGATCGACCAGAGTCGGCGCCAGATCGAGCAGATCGACAGGCGCCGAGACGGTCCCCGGAGCGAGGATCTCTGGCGCTCGGATCACCAAGGGCACCCGCAGGCTCTCCTCGTAGAGACTAAAGCCATGGCCGGCGCCGCCGTGCTCGTAGAATTCCTCGCCGTGCAGACCCACGAGAATGATCATCGACTCACCCAAGCGCCCCTCTTTCTCGAGGGCACTGACGATCTCGGCAAGCGCCTGATCGACGACCTGAAGCTCACCCCGATAGAGGCGGCGAACATAGGCGAGCTGCTTTGCGTTTGGTTCGATCTTGCCGGTGCGCACGCGCCCGAGCCAGAGGTGAGTGAGATGCGGCAGCGGGGCCCCCTCGGGCCGCACAAGATCGCCCTGAAGTTCCTTTGGCGGCTCGTAGGGCGCCTGTGGATCGGCGACGATAGCGTACGCCATACGCGGCCCAGGACGCTCCCCAATGGCCCCTAGAGCCGTCTCTACCACTGAAAGCGCATCGTTTCGCTTGTTCGATCCATGGGTCAGGGCGAGCAACTCATCAAAGCCCTGAGAGAGACCCCGAGCGGCGGAAAAATCCAGATCGGCAGTCGCCCCCAGCGTCGAATAACCGGCACGGTCGAGCACCTCCGGCAGCAATGTTTGGGTGTGCGCGACGTAGGTACCTTTGAGCGTTTTGTGCACCGGTGGGATCACCGATGAAAGCCACGCAGCGTGGCCGGCGATCGCCCAGGGCGCGACCGCGTACGCCCGCTCAAAGACCAAGGACTCGCCGAGCAAGCGCTGGATCGCCGGATACCGCGGCCCCCCCTGCGCCGGCCCAAGCAGATCATCGGGGCGGGCCCCCTCGACTCCGAGGATGTACACATCCCGCAACGCTCGTCGCCGACGATCAACGGGAATCGCCCGCGGACTGATGATCTCGAGGGCATTAAAGGTCGCCTCCGCTTCCTCTCCGCGAGAACGCACGCGGATCTCAACACGTAGCGGCATTCCGCCATAGCCCGAGAGGTCGACCTCGTGCCGGTACCCCGCAACCTTGAGCGGCTCTTGGAGTAGCGACGTCGGCAGGCGACCGCGACGATGATCTTCGTCGGTGCTGGCGACGATCTCGATCGAACCTCGACCCCGAACATCGACCCGAAGCCGCGAGCGGCGGGGCGGTTGCACGTAGTAGACCAAGCCCGCGCGGCTGCGAAGACTCAGCGAAGGCGCGCTGATATCGCTGGTATCGACCCTGTACGAGGGCTCCCCAGAGAGCGGGATACCCGAGATGATCGACTCCCGCGCGCCGATTTCAACGGTTCGAACCGCCGCCGAGACCATCACACCATCGCGATCCGCGAGCCGCCTAAAATGCAGGCGGAGACGGTTGTCGCCGACCTTCGCGACTCTCCGCGGCAGCGAAAACGTGCGCCGTTCCCAACCAGTCCCAAGGGTCAGATTTGCGAGTACCTGTTCCTGCCAGAGAACCGTGACGACCTGATCTGGAGCGAGTGCCTTGAGGGTGATCGCCATCGCCAACGGTGGCGGCGGTCGATCGGGATCGACGGGCTCGGTGCCGTCTCCCTGGGGCTCAGGCTCCTCGAGCAGGATCGACGCGAAGGCACCGTCGATCGGCAAATCGACGCTGCCGCCCTGACCGACCAATACACCCGCGCGGTAGCCATCGACCTCCTCCGCCAGCAACCAAGGCGACGTCGCGGCGAGTTCGAGATACTTGGCCGCTTGCGGCAGACCCAGATCCGCGACAAAGCGCCCCTCTTGGCTTGAGCTCGCGCTCGGGCGCTGAGCGAGTAGATCGAGCCAGACATCCGCCGCCTCGATCCGCGAGATCGGCGCGAGTGGGGCATTCACTCGGGACGGCGCCTCGGGAGCAGCCACGTATTCGACATCTCCAGGCCCCGGATCGGAGCAGGCGCAAGGCGTGCAGAGCATGCCCGCGATCGCGTACCCAGGTAGCCGATGAAACCATCGCATCACGTTTAGAGTTCGCCCAAGCGCAGCGACCTGGCGTTAGCCAGACCTCGCCAGTTCCGTGTGCACTCGGGGATCGATGTCGAAGAGGACCTCGATGAGCGTCTCGGTATCCGCAAGGATCGGCCGCAGCTCGCCCTCGCCCGAACTGAGCGCCGGCAGGTCACTGAGCACCAGCGCCTCGACAGCCCGACGAGCCTCGCTCTCCCCCGCAGCGTCCAGTCCGGTGAGCAGCACCCGCAACGCGTCGACCCGAGCCTCTGCCGGACCACTGACCGCGATCGCCACCGCCAGGCTCCGCCCCTTTTCATCCAAGCGCGAGCGCGAACGGCTCAGACGAAGATCGACCAGGGCAGCCGCCGAGAAGAGCTTTGTCATCGGTGTGAACTCAGCGCCCGCAGGACCCTGCACGACCGCCAACTCTGCCGGAGAGAGCGGGTCGGTACGGCCGAAGGGCAGCTCCCCCCGCAGTGCGGACTCGAGGCGGCGACTCGCGGCTGGATGGGTCTGCGCGAGCTCTGCATCGGGCCAGAGCGCGCGACGGACCAACGCCGCCGCCGTCTCGTCCAACCAGCGCTCCTCGGCAAGCGCTCGGGCAAGGTTTTCGCGGGCCCACCAACGCTCGGCCCGCGCGTAGCGATCGATATAATCGACAACCGCCCGCGCGAGCGCCTCTCCACCGATCTCCGAAGAGCGCGCAGCCCAAGCGTTATTTGCGTCACGCAGCGCCCGAACAACCAAGGCTCGATGGGCCCGATGAGTCCGCGTCGGCTCACTCGTGTGCAAAAGAATCCGACGGAGCGCGACCAGCTCGAGTTCCCGTTCACCGGCGAGCTGACCCATCCAAGCCGCCCGCTCCCAGATCTTCACCGGATCGGGACTCGAGGCTGCAGCCGCATCGTAGAGCGAGCGCGCCTGCTCCTCTTGGCCAGCTGCCAGCGCGATCTCAGCGTGTGTTGCCAGCCCCGTGGCCGCGATCATCTGCGGCGCCTGCGAGAGGCTCTGCATCAGCACACCCGCGCCCACTCGATACCCGCGAGCGACCATCAAGGGCGTCACCAAGCGACCCGCACAGGCGAGACCGATGTCGGCCTCGATCGCCCCCCGAAGCTGCCTCTCAGCGCTGTCTTTTACCGGAGCCCGCGCGCTCTGCAGCCCCTCGGCGACGGCCCCCAAAGCATCCGCCGCCAGCAGCTCTTGGAGCCCAGGACAACCATCGAGAGCACGCTCGTCGACGAATGATCGCCCCATCGCGAGTCGCTGTAGATCTGACCTTTGTGCCAGGACCCATGGATCGCCGAGCACGCGCTCGACGATCGCACTGTCCTCTCTCTCTCCGCAGCCCTCTGGGCAAGCTGCCCTTTCGAGCAGGATCGCCGCTGCCGCTGCACTGGCCACAGAGTCGATGCCGCCAACGCCATCGGCGATCGCCAACGCCTGCCAGGGCTTGCCGCCTGCTAACGCCGCGTGGGCCTCGACCTGAGCGAAGGCATCGACC
>Ga0256845_1001525_pt1 | contig 18416 bp, 17 predicted proteins | sample RiftiametaG_FD_189101 | JGI IMG/M metagenome (GOLD analysis project Ga0256845, IMG submission 189101) | Tube worm associated microbial communities from hydrothermal vent at the East Pacific Rise, Pacific Ocean - Riftia | ecosystem: Host-associated > Annelida > Integument > Unclassified ...
TTAAAAAAACTCTGCTCGCAATGTGCAGCTCAATATTTTTATTTGGAGCAGCCACTATTGGAGCCGAAGCTAAACGAGACTTTCCGTTTACTGAAAGATATAACGGACCAATATGGCATAAAACATTAATACGCCCTTGGGTTAGACATGGTAGTTATCAAAGTTCTACTCTTTATTCAAAACGTCAAAACCAAACAAAATTAAATAACACTCTTAAAGAATATCTCAGATATTGGGCTGAAGAATATGTTATACGGGAAGCCAATAATCAATACCGTGTTTCTATGGGGCCTTGGGGTGTGACATTTGATTGGGATGACAGCAAAAAAGAATTTTGGAAATACACCACTTCAGAAGGCATGGGTTATGGTATGTTGATTATGGCTCTCGCAGGGAATGAATTTTTGCATGTGGGTAATCATCAAGGTTCTACTAGGTCAATAAAGAGCCAACTTATTTTTGATGGCATGTGGGAATTTGTTAAAGCCAATCCAACTAATAATAAAACAGGTAACGCCCCTTATTTAATGGATTGGGAATGGGGTCCAAATGATCCTACAGGAAATGAAAATAATGATGACTCCAGCGCCTTTGATGGTGATGCTGATATAGCTATGGCTCTTTATATGGCGCACAGGCAATGGGGAAGCAATGGTAATATAAACTATTTGAATCAAGCAAAACTGCTTATTGCAAAAATAAAAAGCCGGACTATTGGCCCAGACTCTAAATTACCTATGGTAGGTAACTGGGTGAAACCAAATAACACTTCGAAAGATTGTGCAGAAGGCATAATGTTTGATCAACATGCGGTAAGAACATCTGATATCATGTTATCTAATTTTCGTGCGTTTTGGAAAATAACAGGCGATAGTGACTGGAATAAAACGTATAAGAACACTTATAAAGCGATTAGAGATATGCAAAAAACTCAGAACTCTAAAGCTTTAGTCCCTGATATGTTGAGAGTGAGCACCAATAATAGTGGTAATTATACTGGCAGTCATCTAAACGTAGACTCAAGTGATCCCTTTTGTGATGGCAGCGAGAGTAATACCAACGATTATTCGTACAACGCTTCAAGAGTACCATGGAGATTAGGTTTAGATTATATTATGCGTGCTTCAAATCCTGTTTCAAGATATCAATACTATGCGGGATTCCGAGCATCAAGAATTGGTGCATTTATTATCAAGAAAACTAAACACGACGCAAATGCTATAGATGCCATAAATGCTACTCGAAATATTAAAACTGGAGAGATAATAGAAGGAGCAGATTACGATGACCGATCATTTCAAGCGCCCTACGCGGTTGGAGTTTCTATACTACTATCTAAAAAGTGGGTGGTTACCCGAGCTCATCGTCAAGTCATGCTGAATGACTTGTGGGAAGTTATTTCAAAGCAACATACAGGTGAAAATCGGAGTTATTTCGCAGAGACATTAAGCTTGCTTTCAATGTTTACTATTACCGGTAATTTTTGGGATCCAACTAAAGATTATTACACAGTAGTTTGTGGAGTAGATTCTGTGTGGGCCTGTAACTGATTCTACGGTTGGTAATATTAAATGGTCTTCGAATCATTCATCAACCGATTCAAGACCGTTTTCTAATTTTTATGAGTGGGCTAATCGCATAATAAGATAGTTGGATCAGTAAATATTGTTTTGAAAGCTTATATTGACAATTAATAGGGTCATGTATATTGTTATCGATAGACAAAATGTCAGAAGAGCAAACTACATTAGCATAAGCTAATCAATAAGTGAAATTGGCGATTTATCAAATATTTTTGTAAAGTGGCTAAAAATACTAATTTATTGAGAGTTAAAACATGACAAATCAAGTTAATGAAGATCGAGTCTTGAATAGTTTTCACGAATTCTGGCCATACTATTTAGGAGAACATCGTTTAATAACGTGCCGAGTTTTACATTATATTGGCACCATTGCTTCAGCCTCATTATTAACCTATTTATTAGTAATTCAACAGTATCATTTATTACCGCTTGTGCTAGCAGCAGGATACGGACCAGCCTGGATTGGTCACTTTTTTATTGAGAAAAATCGTCCTGCTATTCACCTATCCTAAATGGTCATTTATGGGTGATTACAAGATGTGTTATTTAGCTCTAACAGGACAGCTTAGAAGTGAACTAAGCCGATTATTTGGATCTACAGGTACTCATAAAACACGTACCTAAGTGAAACGACAACTTTATAAACGTAAAAATTGAAATTTATGATAGTAACTATTTAGTAGAAAAAAATTGTGGCAGATCAAACTGTTTGCAAAGTCATTGACATTTTTACCTCATCTCTAGTTACAGCTCCATGCATAACAACGGTCAAATCTAATTTTTCATGCCATTCATATATCGTGTTAATATTTTGTTTCAACAGAAATACTAACTTTGTTTCTACCATGTTTTTTTGATAGGTACATGGCATAGTCTGCACGAGAAATAAGAATTTCCTGAGTATCTTTTTTTACCCATTCAGCTACTCCAAAACTAGCCGTCATTTTTTCAACTGGCGAAAAATCAGAATTTTCGATAATCTCGCGTAATTTTTCTGCAACCATTTCTGTATTATCTAAATTAGTAGATGGACATATGATCAAAAACTCCTCTCCGCCCCACCTACCTAAAATATCATTACTTCGTAAATTCTCTTTCATCAATAAAGCGAATTTTGTTAACACTTGATCGCCAACGATATGACCATGCGAATCATTAATATTTTTAAAGTAATCAATATCAATCATAATAATACTTAGAGGATATTCATATCGTTCAGCCCGCTTTAATTCTACGTTAAAAACCTGATCAAGTTTTATTCTGTTATAGGTTTGAGTAAGCATATCCGTTTCAGATAAAAGTTCTAATTCTCTTGTTTTTGCCTCCAATTTATTATGCGTACTTTTTAGCCTTTTATTCAGTATGGTTAATTTTCCGTTCCACCAAACTAATGCTATAACAAAAAGAAAGACAACAATAATCAGTAACCAATATTCTTTATAGTTAACTGTAGGTTGCAATGTAGTTATAGCCCCTCGGCTTAAAAAATCTGTTAGAGCACGCTTATCACCAGTGATAATGATTTTTTCGAGTAGTCCTGAAAGTAATGCATCTTCTTTTCTAGTAGCAAGCGAAACAACATCATCAAAATCAGGGGGGAGTATTCCCGCTATTTTTAAGTCATAAAACGCTCTGTCATTAAATAAATTAGCAACGGAATACAGCGAGGCGAAGCCACCATAGACCTTTCCGTCTGCAACCATACTCAAAACATCTGACGGCTTGTTGTTATCAATTATTTTAATTTCGGGATAATATTTTTTTAATTTATAAGACAAGGTATTGCCAGTTAATGTTGCAAATACTTCGTTTTTTACCTCAGACAGATCGCGTATGTAGGAACGATTTTTTTTTGTAACAATCACTCTTTTTATTCGAGCATAGGGACGGGTAAAATTCATGATATTTAAGCGCTGAGGATCCTCTGTAGCCCAAGGTAGAATATCACATTTTTGTTCCAGTAAATCTTGAAATGAAACACTCCAAGAAGAAGAAACGGTTGTTTTAAGGATGATTCCAGACTCTTTAAGTAGTAACGTAACTAAATCATAACTTGCTTGCCCCTTCACAGCTTGAGCAACATTGCAGACGGTTAATGATTCAATATTTTTTAAATAACTGATTTCCTTTTCAGATAATAATGGAGTTAGCAGATTCGATTCTTCAGCCTGTGCGTTCATTATAGAGATAAGAAAAATCAACCAATACTTCATTAAAACCCTATTAACCTGTGATTATCGTAAGAACATGTGTTAATAATAATCAAAAATTGGCTTTTATACGAGAAATTTGGAATAAAATGTTAATATAGCTGAATTCTAGTCATAAGTTCACAGTATTTCAGCCCATTTAGGGCATTAAATTTATTTATAAAGACACCAAACTGTAACCATCAACTTGCAAGGTAGTTAACATTGTCATTGCTGAGAGTGCCAAACTAATTTGTGGCGCAAGTTCAGATTTTTTAATTCCCATAAACTCTGTACTTTGACCACATTGATAAAACTTAACGCCTTTTGCATGTAATTGCTCAATCATTTCAAGTGTGGGATTAGCATCAAAGTGTCTTTCTTGATAAGCCTTCTGTGTAAGACCATCTCTGGTCACAGCGCCGTGCATCACAACCGCCAAATCTAAACTTTCCAATTTAACCCCATTCATTACATGCATATTGATAAAACGCGCCACGCTTTCTAAACGGCGATTTAACACAAAAACTTCTTTTGATGTTTTTGTAATATCAAAAACAACTTTATATTTAAAATCCTTTGGTAGGGTGATATCGCGATTTTCAATAGGGAATACTGGACCGTATTTAGTAAAAACAGGACCTTTAGTCGGTACACTATTAGAAGCTTTATCTTCGGCTCCAACGGGAGTCAATATAGAGAAAAAACTCAGAATTAAAAGAGTAGACAATAGCTTAATGTTTTTATTCTGAATTACAATTTTATCGTTAGACATATTTTAAAATTCCTGTAGTGATATTCTTATTTATATCATAATCCCATATCAGTTACACCACATACTTCAGTCATTTCTCAACTAATAGACTTTTACGAATATCATCTAAACTCGTATGCCTGATATCTTTACCTTTGACTAGATAAATAATGTATTCACAAATATTCTTAGAATGATCGCCAATCCGCTCCAATGCTCGAGCGCACCAAGAGATACGTAATGCATTTTTAATTTCACGAGGATCTTCCATCATTTTTAATATTAATATACGAGAAAGATTATCAAATTCTTCATTGATCAAACGATCACTTTGAATGATGTCTAACGCTTCGTCAACATTCATCCTTGCATACGCATTGAGTGAACGATTAAGCATTTTCTTAACACTATCACCTAAATGGCGTAACTCAATAAATTGTTTTGCACTAGATTGATCAGAAGAGAGTTTAAGTGCATTCTTACCTAATTTTTCTGCTTCATCACCAATTCGCTCTAAGTCTGTAATCGTTTTAATAATACTTACCATCAACCTTAAATCACTTGCGGCGGGCTGCCTTCTTGCTAATATTTCTGTACAAGTTTCATCAATTTCAACTTCCATAGCATTGACTTTTGCATCAGTTTCTACCACTTTTAAGGCAAGAACCCGATCAGCTTGAAGCAATGCGATCAAACCATTTGATACTTGCTGTTCAACTAACCCCCCCATTTTAAGCACTTGGTTTCTAACTTCTTCAAGTTCTTGATTGAACCGTTTTGAAATGTGCTGAGATAAATGCAGTTCATTTTCCATACTGTTAGCCTCTTTATATGTTCTATCTAATTAACTATCATTAAACTCAATTTTAAAACGATTACCCGTTTAGCCAAACCGCCCAGTTATATAATTTTCGGTTAGTTTATGTGATGGGTTAGTAAATATTTTCTTTGTTTCGCCCATCTCAACTAGCTGCCCCATGTGAAAATAAGCAGCTGTTTGAGAAATTCTAGCTGCTTGCTGCATTGAATGAGTGACTATAGCAATCGTATATTTTTCCTTTAACTCATCAATGAGCTCTTCAATTACTGCAGTCGCAATAGGATCAAGAGCTGATGCGGGTTCATCCATCAATATAACTTCAGGACTTACTGCAATAGTCCTAGCAATACAAAGTCGTTGCTGTTGCCCACCAGATAGGTTAGTTCCCGATTCATCTAAACGATCTTTTACTTCATTAAATAAACCTGCCTTTTGTAAACTGGTGAGCACTATTTCATCAAGCTCTGCTTTATTAATTGCCAACCCATGAATCTTTGGGCCATAAGCGACATTCTCATAAATGGATTTAGGAAAAGGATTAGGCTTTTGAAAAACCATTCCAACTCTTGCTCGCAATAATACAGGATCCATTTCTTTAGCATATATATTCTCACCATCAAGTGTTAAATCACCTTCCACCTGACAAATTGAAATTGTATCATTCATACGATTTAAACAACGTAGAAAGGTTGACTTTCCACAACCAGAAGGACCTATTAGAGCCGTCACTTGATTACGAGCCAAATCTAAACTGACATCATTAATCGCTTGCTTTTTACCATAAAAAACATTGACATTACGCATCGACATTTTTGCCTCTTTGGCAAAACAGTTTCCAACCGTGCCATCAATTTTTGTGTCTACAGAAAGTAAACTTTCTGCAGAAGGTAAATCAACCATATCAATAACCTTTTTTTATTTCTCAAACCTTTTTCTTAGCAAAGCCGCACTTGTATTCATAACAAACAAAAAAACTAACAAAACTAAAATAGCTGCAGATGTCTTTGCTAAAAATGCCCGTTCTGGACTATCAGCCCATAAAAATATTTGTACCGGTAAAACCGTAGCAGCATCCGTAACACTCGTAGGCACATCAACAATAAAAGCAACCATGCCTATCATTAACAACGGAGCCGTTTCTCCTAAAGCTTGCGCTAAACCGATGATAGTGCCTGTCATAATACCGGGCATTGCCATAGGCAGAACATGGGAAAAAGTCGTTTGCATTTTAGATGCACCAATTCCCATAGCAGCTTCTCTTATCGATGGTGGTACCGCTTTAATCGATGCTCTGCTTGCGATAATAATTGTTGGTAAAGTCATTAGTGTCAAAACAATACCACCGACTAACGGCGCTGATCGAGGTAATCCAAATATATTAATAATCACTGCAAGCCCTAACAATCCAAATATAATTGATGGTACTGCGGCAAGATTATTTATATTCACTTCAATAATATCTGTCCAACGATTCTTCGGTGCAAACTCTTCTAAATAAAGCGCAGCAGCCACACCTAAAGGAAAAGACAGCGCAAGTGTTACTAGCATAGTTAAAATAGTCCCCGTCAATGCGCCTTTGACACCCGCTAGTTCAGGCTCTCTAGAATCACTATTTGTGAAGAAACTAAAATTAAATCGCTTTTCAATTAAATTATTATCTAACAGGTATTTTATCCATTGCGCTTGATTATCACTAATTCTAGCACTCCCTTTACCAATTTCTGGTGAGTCCTTTAAATAAGTATCAACATCATCATCAAGCCTTACCCACACCTCAACTTTTTTACCGTATAAATCGAGTGAATTCAATAGATACTGTTTAATTCTAAATTCAGCATTGCTACTAAATATTTTAAATAGTTGGCGTTTATCTTTTCTTTTTTTTACCTCTGGATACATACTATAAATAGATTTTTTTAATACTTTACGATAATTGACACTAGCAAAATTTTTCTTGCTCTCATCTATTACTGGCAACCAATTTTTTTTGTAGCTAATGTTTAATTTTACCCAGTGCTGATGAAAAGCTGGCAATGCTTTAAAAGTAATATCGGCAATCAAAATGATTACTAAAAAGAAACCTAAAGTAACGGCTAATCTTCCTATTAATTTAAAACGTTTTTCTTTTTTATGGCGAACTTGTAAGCTAGCAACCACCTTACGCGTATTTGACGAAAAACTATTTGCTAGTCTCTTTTCTTTTTTCTCAATCATATTGTTCTCGATATTTTCTAACCACTTTGAGCGCCACAATATTGAGTAATAAAGTGGTTAGAAAAAGCATTAACCCTAATGCAAATGCGGCTAAGGTTTTTGGACTATCAAACTCTTGATCGCCTGTTAATAGAGTAACTATTTGTACTGTTACGGTGGTCACCGATTCTAAGGGGTTGGCAGTTAAGTTTGCAGCCATCCCCGCAGCCATAACCACAATCATTGTTTCCCCAATAGCTCGAGAAAGAGCAAGTAAAATCGCACCAATAATTCCTGGAAGAGCCGCAGGTAATAGAACTTTTATAATCGTTTCTGATGGAGTTGCGCCTAACCCCAAAGATCCTTCTTTTAAAGAGTCTGGAACAGCACTGATCGCATCATCAGACAAGGATGATACAAAAGGTATGATCATAATTCCCATAACTAAACCCGCAGCTAATGCACTTTCTGATGCAACACTTAAACCTAGCCACCCACCAAAATCTCTAATCAAAGGAGCCACCGTTAATGCAGCGAAGAAACCATAGACCACAGTAGGAACTCCAGCCAAAATTTCTAACATAGGCTTAGCAATACTACGAAGCCTCTGAGAGGCATACTGGGATAAATAAATAGCGATCATCAACCCAACTGGAACAGCCAAAACCATGGCTATAACCGTGATCAATAGAGTGCCTACAAATAAAGGAATTGCACCAAAAGCACCTGATCCTCCCACCTGATCCGTGCGCATAGCCACTTGTGGGCTCCACTCTGTTCCCCATATAAACTCCCACGGTGGAACCGCACTAAAAAACTGTATTGATTCAAATAGAACAGAAAGAATAATACCAATGGTTGTTAATAACGCGATACCTGAACATACCCAAAGAATACCACCAACAATTTTTTCCATTTTAATACGTGACTGGTACTCTGGAGTAAACTGACTAAGAACATAGCTAACACTTGCTAGAGAAATAAGTAATATAGAAACATTTCTTATCCAATTGGTTGTTGACTGTAAATTCACTAACTGAACAGCAACCTCAACTTTGGCTTTTTGTTCAGCATCTATAAAAGTATTATCATTTAAATATAACCTACTAACATCCTCAGAAATCATTCTAATATCATTTAAGTAAAGACTTAGTTGGTCAGCAGAAAAATCATTAACAGCCTCAGATAAACTAGAAATTAAAAAGTAATCAATTACACTTGATTCAATAACACTCCATAAAAATAGGATAGTTAAAGCAGGGATCCCACACCAAAAAGCAGTTAATAAGCCAAACTGCTTCGGTAGTGATGTGAGTTGTTTTACTTTTGTTATACCACCAACTGTTTTCACTGCATACTTAATTGCAAACCAGTAGCTAAACAATGCGAGTAATAAGATAACAAAAATTAGAGTTGATGAATTCATTTTTTTAACCACAAAACCCTTCACTCATTAAGAAAAGGGATCTATTGAAAATTACTCTCTATAGTTTCAGTTTTGTTAAAGATAAGACAGATTTTCGGATAGTGTTTAATGTATCCTCACCTAAAGGAATCAATCCTTTATCCATTAGATACCCTTCTTCACCCATAGCCGCTTCACTTGTAAACTCTTTTAGAAACTCTAAAATACCAGGAACTTTTCCAACGTGAGAGTTTTTAACATAAAAGAATAATGGGCGTGACACCGGATAACTTCCGTCAGCAATCGCTTCAAAGGTTGGCTCTACATCATCAATTTTAGCACCTTGTAGCTTATCTGAATTTTGGTCAAGAAAGCTAAAGCCAAAAACACCAAACGCGTCAGGATTAGCTGAAAGCTTTTGCACTATTAAGTTATCATTTTCACCCGATTCTATGTAAACATGATCTTCACGAACTCCATGGCAAATTGATTTATATTTATTTTTATTTTGTTTTTTAATAGCTTTAATCCAAGCAAACTGTTTACAACCGCCTTCTAAAACAAGCTCTGCAAAGGCATCTCTTGTTCCTGATGTTGGAGGAGGCCCTAACACTTCAATTTTAGTTTTCGGCAACAAAGAATTTATTTCATTCCAAGTTTTATAAGGATTAGCCACTAACTCTTCATTACCATTCTTTGCGGGCACTTCTTTAGCTAGAGCTAAAAAAAGCTCTTTTCTTGAAATGCTCATTTGTTTTGATGACTTAGAGTTTGCAATAACAATTCCATCATAACCGACTAAGACTTCAGTAATACTATCAACACCATTTTTTTTGCATTTTTTAAATTCACTTTTCTTTATTCTACGTGATGCATTGGACATGTCGGGTGTTTTAATTCCAGCACCCGCACAAAATAATTTCATTCCACCTCCTGTTCCCGTGGACTCAATCTTAGGTGTTTTAAAATCGGTTGATTTACCAAACCTTTCGGCAACAACGGTTGAAAAAGGATATACCGTTGATGAACCAACAACGCTGATTGTATCTCGACCAGCAGCCGCTATACCTGAAACAGAAGTAAGTAAACTAATTGATATTAATAATTTTTTCATAGGATCCCCATAGTCATTTAATTATTGTATTGAACTTTAATTTTCAAATGCAGTGTAGGTTTTGATTGTGACTAGTATATGACCAGAATATTACAGGATTATGACAGGTGCTACTTTACATCCATGGGCATAACCGAATCGGCGTCCTGCCTCTTTCCGGGATACCGTCCATCCATGGACATAAAAAAGGTGCTTTAAGAGCACCTTTTTTATTAGCTTTTTAAATATTTATTTATTTGAATTTCATTTTTAAATCTAACTGTAAACGATTGTACTCAGTTTGTTCCGCTTGGCTTTGTCCAAACTCTGAGTTGATATAAGTGACTCCAAGCGACAAGTTATTCTTGATACCATATCCATATTTCAATAAAAAACCTTTTGCGCCAGTATTACCACCGCCAAAATCAGAGTCATTAAATAAAGCGATAACCGAATCAGCTTCATTATCAATGTATGAAAGACCTATTTTCCAAGTACCAGCACCTTTTACTTTCCCATAATTCACACCATAGACAATTGACGTATCTAAATCGTTAACAGCGGTATTTTTATGGAGGTTTCCAAAAAAGGATAAGGGTTCCCCATCTATTTTAGTTTTATACTCAACTAAAATTTCAGCTATATTAAAATCAGTTAGATAATTACCTTCCACATCCACTGAATTTCCGCGTGGTTTACTATCATATAAAGTGCCAAAACCTTTTAGATTAGTATAGTTATAGTAACCGAACCCAGCAATAAAACTTGAGTGCTCTGACATTTTAAAATTATGCATAATCTGTCCACCAAGCATATAAGTGTCACTATCAGCTTTTCTTTCTTCTACAGAAAATCCAACTAATGTTCCTTTTGTTGCTCCCCCTTTAAATTTTAATGCAAAACCTTCTGGATTAAGATCACTGTCCCAAAATACTGGCGTTTTATCCGGTTTATAGAATGGGTTTTTCATTTTACCACCAGTAAAACTTAACGAATTGCTAAATTTATAATCAAAATATGCTAAGTCTAAACGAATGTCTTTTGTTGAAAAAGCGGTATCTAATGTTTGATTGGTGGAAACTGGATCATCTCCGCCCGTTGCCATTCCTAATGTAAAGCTTAGTCTATCATCAGCTTTCATTTTCATTGCTGCGCGTAATCTAAGGCGATTTCTATCTCGCTCTTCTTTTCCTTCTTGATCAATGATTTCATATCGTTCTCTAAAATCGGCTTTAAATGAAATTCGATCTAATAGAGATTTTTTGGATTTATTTTTTGGTGACTCTTCAACTTTATCTAATCGCTCAGTTAACAGTTTGATCTGTTGCTTTAATAAAAAAAATTCTTCAGATGATTCATTTGCTATTGTCATCTGACTAAAAGAAGCTGCGACTAATAAGGGTAATATTTTGCGTTTCATTCTGGATTAACTCCGTAATTTAAGATTGAACAAATATATACTTTTATTGTTACAAGTATGTGACAATATTTTATATTATTTTGTTATCTGGATTCAGAAACTCTATTTTTAGGAAAATAAGCCGTGAAAGTTGAGCCGACATTTAATTCACTTTGAATGTCTAGATAACCTCCACAGTTATCCATAATGTGCTTTACAATAGATAGCCCCAATCCTGTTCCACCAACCTTACGTGATCGATTCACGTTAATTCGATAAAACCGCTCCGTTAATCGAGAAAGGTGTTCGGGAGCAAACCCCTCTCCATTGTCCGACACTCTCAAACAAGCATGATGATTTTCCGCTAACTGCCAACATAATTTAATCGTTGTTCCTTCTGCAGAGTATTTTATTGCGTTACTTAATAGGTTCTGACATAAACTAATAAATTCTCTTTCTATTAAAGTAATATTTATCCCTTTTTCTATATTAATTTCAATATTATGAGATTTTTTAGCGGAGGGTTTTTCAAAATCAGAAACTAGCTGTGTTATTAAATTAAAAACATTTAATATTTCTCCACGCTCTTCTGAAAAGCCCTTTTCTTCTAATTTGGATAAGGTCAATAAATCACCCAAGATACGATCCATTCTTATCGCTTGAAGATGTGCATTGCTCATTAACTGCTTCATTGAAGAGGGTAGCTGCTCATCATCATTAAGCATTTCTAGGTAACCAGATATGACTGTTAACGGTGTTCGTAACTCATGTGAAGCATTTGCAATAAAAGCTTTACGCATTTTCTGTAAAGCAATTCTTTGACTGATATCTCGAGCAGTTAATAAAACTTGATTTTCACCATAACGAACTTTGGAAAGAATTAGCGTTTTATGCTCATCAATTGGAGATATAATTTCAATTTCAGTTTTTGAGCCCTCACAATAGAGCAACTCTTGGATGGAGAGATCTCTGATAATATTGTCGACTCGATGACCGGTATCTCTGTCGATATCGACCCCCAATACTTCTTCAGCTATTTGGTTCGCCCACTCAATCTCAAGGTGTTCATTCAAAACAATTGTTGCATCAGGAAGTGCTTTCATTATTGCCCGATAACGCTTAGCTAAATCTGATAGCATTTTTTTCCTATCTTTATTTTTCTTTTGAGTCCGATAAATATGTTGAACAATAAGAGCCCAAATTCCGCTTGTATTAGGAGCACGCACTGAGTGAGCACCATTTCCTATCCATCGTTCCAAACTTCTCAGTTGGAAGACTACCCAAGCAATATAAAATATGAAGTGAAAAATAACTGATAGTAACCAATAACCGGAAACAAATCCAAAGATAAAAATAGAAACCAATAAAAAAATAAGCCTTGAAGCTTCAGTAGACCAAGCGTGATTCATTCAGATTACCTTAAGTATTTTTTCCGTCCGTAAACATATACCCCATCCCTCTAACGGTCACAATTAATTGACCTTTTTGTGCAGGTTTAAGCAACTTTCTCAATCTCAACATATGTACATCAACCGTTCTCTCTTCTAAATAAACACCTTGTCCCCAAACATGATCGAGTAATTGAGTACGAGAATAAACTTTATTTTTGTGGGTTAAAAAGAAGTGTAATAAATTGAATTCGGCTCCACCAATTTTATAAGGGGCACTATCAATAAAACATTGGCGAGTCGATAGATTAAGCTTAATACCATTAACCTCAATGGATTCATCTTCAAGGTTTGGTGATGCCCTACGAAGCAACGCTTTTACTCGAGCTCTAAACTCTTTAATTGCGACCGGTTTTGTCATGTAGTCGTCCGCACCGGTTTCTAGACCTTTCACCTTATCCATCTCTTCTACCCGAGCCGTCAACATCATAACGGGAATTTCTTTCCAAATAGAATTCTGTTTAAGTCGTCTAATAAACTCAATGCCAGATTCAGCAGGCATCATCCAGTCAACAACCAGTAGATCGGGAACGCTATCAAGTAACAGCTCCCTAGCATTAACGGCGCTTTCAGCTTCAATCACTTGATAACCATTCGTTTCTAGCGCATAGCGGAGCATTTCTCGAATTGACTGCTCATCTTCAACGAGCATTATTTTTGCATACATAAGCAACTCAAAGATTGATATTGTGTGAAAATACAGTTTCTATGGTTATTGTGACCCCATTATGACAAATCATTAAACTTATTAAAAATATCTTTTACTATCGAACCAGTTGACTCAAATCAAGATCATATTTCTCTCTTCAAGCTATTATATCAAGATTAAAGATTATTCTATTAATTATCCTAGCAAAAAAGAGACCTATCCTATGAAAGAACTACCCCATATCTATCAAGTGAGTGCTAAATCTCAACTTACAAGTCATTTGAATTTGAATATTGACAATCTACCATCATTAGAAATAGCTGCACCGATTGGTTTTAATGGACCAGGAGATGTTTGGTCTCCTGAAGATCTATTTATCTCTTCCATTGCATCCTGCACAGTTTTATCATTTAAAGCCATAGCTCGTGCGTCTAAGTTAGACTGGATATCTATTGAATGTTTTTCTGAAGGGGTTTTAGATAGATTAGAAGGTAAAACTCAATTTACAAAAGTTAATACTAAAGTAAAGCTAGTGATACCAAAAGAAGCTAGCAAAGATAAAGCGGAAAAACTAATCATTAAAGCAGAAGCGAGCTGCCTAATTAGTAATTCAATTACTGCGAAATCACATATCGAATCTGACATTTATTTTGAAACGTAACGCTAGTTTATAAGCATCACACATCAAGATGCATTTAATTGTTTTACAATAACATCTGCCACCCGAAAAGAATTAGCGTAAATCGTAAAAGTAGGCGTTACACTCCCTCCATTTGGCATAAAACTACCATCAGTGATAAAACAATTATCAGTTCCATGTACTCGACAATCGGCATCAAGTGCTGAGGTTTTAGGATCATTGCCAAAGCGTAATCCTCCAGCGACTAAATTAGATGTTGGCGAGCTAAAGGCACTTCCCCTAACACTTTGAGCCCCTAATTTTTTCATCACTTCTTTACCTTTTTCTACAATATAACGACCTACAAGTAAATCGTGAGGGTGAGCACCTGCTTTCACTTTTGCAACGGGTGAACCCCATTTATCTTTTTCTTGTCTATCTAAACTAACATGACAATTATCATTAGTTAGCCAATCACAAAAAACTTCAAATTTAAAATCTTTAGATTGAGTAAAATGAGATTTTATTTTTTGCTTCAACGGTGTTCCCCAAAGTAAATTACCATCTTGCCACTTTTGGGAATTTGCATCAGACGCCGGCGATGGCGGATCAAAAACAAAATCAATAGTACCGCCCTTAATTCGTTTGCCAAAAACCTTTTTGTCATCGATAAAATACCAGTCTTGCAATGCTCGATTAAAAAAAGGTCCTTGAGTGGTTAGTTGTTCAACTTGTTCTGATGTAAATTGATCAAACTCAAAAATGCCATGCCCAGTGCCACCAGCACAGCAATGTAGGTTCTTACCTATTTGATCATACTTGTTACCTAAACCCTGCAAATGCTTTTCACCCACAGAACTCAATAAGAGCCTAGCAGATTCAATGGAATAACAAGCCACTACAATAGTTTTTGCTTTTATCTGCACGGATTTCACTTTAGAATTTGAATTTTTTAGATCAAAATAATCAACCGATGTCACATTACCTTGAGCATCTGAATTAATTTGGTAAGCCTTCGCCTCTGTCACTATTTTACAATTACCAGTTGCTACAGCTTGATCTAATAACGCTGCACGAGAACTTGCTTTTGCGCCAGATGCACATCCGTAACTACCACAATATCCAGAGTACTGACACGACTGACGACCATTGTGTGGTTTAGATAATATCCCCCTAGCCATTGGTAATGGGCTTAAACCCATTTCATTACAAGACTTATCAAACCAAGATGAAATTGGATGTTCTGCCGTTGGTGGTAAAGGATAATCAGGTGTTGAACGAGGTTCTAAAAATTGATGTTCCACAACTTTTCCAGAAATGCCAATCACCTGCTCCGCTTTCGTGTAATAGGGTTCCATCTCTTCATAACTAATTGGCCAATCAACTGTATTAGTGCCTTTTATTTTTCCAAACGTAGAGACTAAGCGAAAATCTTCTGGTTTTAATCGATGAAAATAAGCACTCATAAAATTAGATGCGCCACCAACAATATTACCACCCCAAAACTGTGCCGTATTTTCACTGCTCCAACCATCACCATCTGATGTTTCTAGGACATGATGCTCGTCTTTAAACTTTGATCTAAAAACACTATGACGGTAAAGCTGTTCATCTTTTCTAAAGTGTGATCCGTTGTACCATTTGCCTTTTTCTAAAACCACCACTTTATGCCCGGCTTTAGCAAGTTCATAAGCAACTGGACCCGCACCCGCACCACTACCAACAATACAACAATCATACTCTAATGTTTCATTCATGCTAGTGTCCTAAATAAAACTTCGATAAAGCGTATCTGAATCTGGCACAGGAAAACCAGGTTGATGTTGCAACCATTTCCAACCTATTCCATCTGGGTTACCACCGTAAATAGGATCAAATAATAAAGCTTCCATAATGTAATAAATAATTATCGACATCCAATTTTCGCCCGTACTCGATTTACTAATCTGACGTAGGACTTTATCTTGTTGCTCAAAAGACAATTTAAAAAAACTATCACCTTGAGTTTGTTTGGCAAGTCCATCTAACCAACCCACTCCTTTTTTAATAAAGTCTCCATCACCATCTGAAGCATTATCTGGATCCGTTAATGCCCATTCTAAATAGGTAAATGAATTCACATCTGATGCAGAAGGACCATCACCATCTTTAGGAAATAAATGTTCTTGTACTTGTAGCAAGTTTTTTTTCTCTTCTTTAGTGAATTTAAAAATATCATTTGTTGGATGCGTACTTGCTTTCACTTCATTTTTAATTGATTTTATTTCATCCAAATTTATATTTGATTTACAGGCAGCCAAACTTGCAACTAAAAAAGTAGCCGATGAGTTTCGTAAAAATGCTCGACGATTTAAACCTGATGAAAGAGCGCTTACTTGATCTGATTTAATCGAACCAAATTTTTGCCATCTATGCCGAGAAAAGTCTTGAGAGTTTTGTTTTAGCAAAAGAGTTTATCCTTATCACATTTTTGATCGGCTATTAACATTTCATTAGCAAGTGAGTGATCAATCATATTCCAATTACTGAGATGCTCTGACAAATTATCTGGAACCTTATCTCGATGGATAATTTGACCATTAATATCAACTACAAACTCTGTAGGAGTCCCCCAAACATTATACAAATTAGTCACTTTTTTACCAAAATCAAAAGCTAGAGGATATGTAATATTTCTATCTTTCTGGAAATTTCTAGCTTTCTCGATCGTATCTTTTACGCTAGTATCTATAGCGATTATTTCAATTTGTCTACCTAGTATTTTTTGAGCATGTTGAAGCTTTGGGATCTTTCTCATACAGTAGGTACACCAAGTCGTCCAAAAAACTAAATAAACAGCTTTTTTACCTCTATAGTCACTCAGCTTAAATTGACTACCATCTAAACGAGTCAGCTCAAAATCCGGAGCTATCATGCCTTGTTTAAATCCAATAGTACTAGCATATTTTTCTGAAATAATTGATTTAGGTTCTGTTGTGTTAAATGCTGTGATTAAAATAAAACCAACAATAACGCTTAATAAAATTATTAATTTTAACTTCACAAAATCTCTCTCTTTAGATTACTTTTGGTCGCTTTGAATCATTTTGACCGATGGTCATCTTAATTGTTACGTGATTGTAGCGCTAGTTCACAATTTGTTACGAATCAAAGTCAATCATCATTTCCAACATCAAGCACAATTTTATAACAGAAATTCATTTTTATGACTATAGTTTATTTATAACTTATTTTAATTTCTCAATTATGCCCACTAGCGTTAACATCAAAGTCTCCCAAAATATTGCAGATAAAGGCATTTATATACCGCCAAAGCCTGGAATTATTGACCAAGTAAAGAATTGCAAAGCTGATTTGGAAAAAATTGGTGAGGTTATTTCTACCGATTTAGGTGTTAGTGCGGCCGTCATAAAGATCGTAAACTCCGCAGCTTTTGGACTCAGTACTAAAATTTCATCAATTCCTCAAGCCGTCGTTATGCTTGGAGTTGAACGTGTTGTTGCAATCCTTAAAACGCTCTTACTTAGAAATACGATGACAGCCTTAGAAACAAAAATGGATCTCTCGTTATTTTGGGACATTTCCCATAAAGTGGCAGTCGTTTCTTCTACTATCTGTCGTCAATTAAATCTAGCAATGGCAGATGATGCCTATACACTAGGTCTATTTCATAATTGTGGCATTCCTCTTTTAGCTTTACAACATGATAACTATCAAGAAATAATTGAATTTTCCTATGGACGTGAGGATGGAAGAATTACTAGTGAAGAATTTGCCACTTTTGGAGTCCATCACGCAGCCGCAGGTTATCGAGTGGCACGTGTATGGAATCTTCCAAAAGTCTTATGTTTAGCCGTCAAGCATCATCATTCAGTAGATCGCGTATTAGATGACCAAACCATTGAAAACCCTTCGTTAAAAACACTACTATGTGTTCTGAAAATGGCAGAAAACATGGTCAATTTGTCGGAAAAATTAGCACAATGTGATATTGATTTTGAATGGCAAAATATCTCAGAAAAAGTATTAGAATTTACTGGGCTATCTGAATATGACTATATCGATTTAAGAGATGCTGTTCGCTATACGTTAGATGGCGATATTTAAAAAAATAATAGCTATAGGAAACTTGCTGCCTCAATCTAGTCGGTTATTTGGTTTGCATCTTTTCTGTAAACATAATAAGTGGCGGTGGGATGGTGATCTGGATTCGCGACTAAAGGTTGACGTATGTTAATCGCAGCTCGTCACGGGTTCCTTTCGC
>Ga0256845_1001526_pt1 | contig 18404 bp, 14 predicted proteins | sample RiftiametaG_FD_189101 | JGI IMG/M metagenome (GOLD analysis project Ga0256845, IMG submission 189101) | Tube worm associated microbial communities from hydrothermal vent at the East Pacific Rise, Pacific Ocean - Riftia | ecosystem: Host-associated > Annelida > Integument > Unclassified ...
CTCTTCGTTAAAATAATTTACCGTAACCAGTTATGCTAAATCATTTTTCCTCGATATTGCAAAAAACAATTCAATCTCAATTAGACTCATATTATAGTTAAACTGGTATAAGTCTTTTACTTAGCAAAGTGGACAGCTCTCATCTCTCTAATGACTGTTACTTTAATTTGACCAGGGTATTGCATATCTGTTTCTATTTTCTTTGCAATTTCGTATGACAATGTGCCTGCCACATCATCTGCAATTCTCTCTGCATCTACAATTACACGTAACTCTCTACCTGCTTGTATTGCGTAGCATTTAGACACTCCGTCAAAAGCCATGGCTGTCTCTTCTAGCTCTCTAAGACGTTTGATATATGAATCCATTACCTCACGGCGAGCACCAGGTCTTGCACCAGATATAGCGTCACAAGCTTGTATAATAGGGGCTATCAAACAAGTCATCTCTATTTCATCATGGTGAGCACCAATAGCATTACAAACTTCTGGGTGTTCTTTGTGTTTTAATGCCATTTCCATACCTGCAATAGCATGAGGTTGTTCTTGCTCTTCTGCTACTTTACCTATATCGTGCAATAATCCCGCACGACGAGCTAGTTTCACATTTAGACCCAGTTCTCCTGCCATTATTCCACACATATTGGCTACTTCACGAGAGTGTTGTAATAAATTTTGACCATAAGAAGATCGGAATCTCATTCTTCCTACCATCCTAATTAACTCTGGGTGTAAACCATGAATGTTTAAATCAATTGCTGTACGCTCACCTATCTCAGCTATCTCTTGATCAATTTCTTTAAAAACTTTTTTGACAACTTCTTCTATCCTAGCTGGATGGATCCTACCATCTTGCACTAATCTATGTAACGCTATTTTTGCTACTTCTCTTCGTACTGGGTCATAACCAGAAAGGATGATTGCTTCAGGCGTATCATCTACTATGATTTCGATTCCAGTGGCAGCTTCCAAAGCACGAATATTTCTACCTTCTCTACCTATTATTTTTCCTTTGATACTGTCTGATTCAATATTAAAAACAGATACACAATTTTCAACAGCTGTTTCGGCGGCAGTACGCTGTACAGTTTCTATAATGATTTTTTTAGCTTTTTTAGTGGCCGTCATTTTAGCCTCTTCTTCTATGTCTCGCATGGTAGCACTTGCTCGGCTCATTGCCTCATCTTTCATGAGCTCCATTAGCTGGTTAGTAGCTTCTTCAGCACTTAAATTAGCTACTTTTTCTAGCTTTTTAGCCTCTTCTTGCTGTGTTTTCTCTAGGTCTTCTTTTCGTTTTGCAACAATTTCTAATTGGGATGTGAGTATTTCTTTGGCACTTTCTAATTCAGCAGATTTTCTGTTTTGTCGTTCAATATTTTTATTTACTTCTACTTCTTTTTGTTTAAGCTGATTTTCAGATTCTCTGATTTGCTGGGTTCTATTATTTGTTTTTTCTTCATGTTCTTGCTTCATGCGAAGGAATTTTTCTCGGGCTTCTAAGATTTTCTCTTTCTTGATACCTTCTTGCTTAGACTCTGCCTCTCTTATGATTAGCTTCGCTCTTTCTTTCGCTTCTTCTTCATGGCGTGCTACATCTTTTCCCGTAAGGGTTTTTCCTAAAAAAAAACCAGCTATTAAAGCAAGTAATATACCTGCTATGGTTATAATCAAATCCATAATTTTCTATTTTATTATTTCTAATAGAGATTATGAAGAAAAGTACTATTTGACCTGATCAAGTATGTTATTTAAAGCATTTAGTTCATGATTAATTTTTTCTGAACCACTATTTAGTTGGTGGTCAAGTTTTAATTTATCTACTAAATTACCAAAGGCTATCATTGTCATCACGTAAGCTTTATCATCAATGTGATAAGCTTGTTGAAATTCTTTGAATTTTTCATTTAAAATTTTTCCTGCTTTTCGCAGTATTGCTTCTTCTTCAGGTTTGGTTTTTACCTTTATCTCAGCATCTGCAATTTTTAATGATATCGAAAGCTCTTCCATATTTTATGACTCTTGGCTTAAGAGGTTGATACATTTATCAATTTCTTTGATATAGCCATTAATCGACCTTTTCAGTTCTTTTCCTTTTTCTCCCTTCTCTTCTTCTCTTACTACACTATTTACAATTTTAACGATTTTCTCTTGATTTTGAAAGTGATTGAACTCTTCATTCAAGTGATTAAGGTTTTCTTGTAAAACATTATTCTTTTCCTCCAGTGCCAACTTCTTTTCTCGTACATCATTATAATCTCGAACTAATTGCTTTAGTCGTGATTGAAGTGATGTTATAATAGATAAAGTTTCTGAATTCATTATTTATCTTCTGATTAAAGCGTCTAATTCTTTCTCATAATTTTTAATCAATTTCTCCATTGTTTTGTCAATGATTTTATCATTCAATGTTTTGTCTTGATCTTGTAAAATGTATGAAATAGAATATGATTTTTTCCCTTTTTCTAATTTATCTCCTGAATACTGGTCAAATACATTAATCTGTTTAATCAGCTTACGCTCTACTTTTTGAGTCAACTCTTTAATTTCTTCAAAGGATACTTTTTTGTCTACCACTACCGATAGGTCTCTTCTTACAGCTGGGAATTTAGATAGTCCTGAATAAGTCAATTCTTTAGAACTTATTTTGTATAATTCATCTAAATCAATTTCGGCATACATCACTGCTTGTTTTACCTCTGTTTTTTTCAATAGTTTTTGTTCAACTATTCCAGCACTTATCAATACTTTGCCATTCATCTCAATGACTAGGTTTTGAGAAAATAATTGATTATCACTAACTGTTGTTTGAGAATAACCTGTGATATTAGTTTTAATCAAAATAGCTTGTACAGCCTTTGACAAAGTATGGAAATCTGTCTTTTTTTGTTTTGTCTGCCAAGACTCTTCTTGTTCGTTACCTGTAACGTATAACGCAAGTATATTTCGCTCATTATACTTGGCAGTACCTAGTTTCTGATACGTTTTACCAAATTCAAAAAGACTAAGATTAGTATTTTGTCTTCTAATATTATTACTGATTACTTCTAATCCTGTAAACAATAAAGTTTGACGCATGATACTTAAGTCTTCGCTAAGAGGATTAAGCATTTGAACATTTCTCTCTTTAGGATAAGCATCTAAATCAGCAGTATAACTTGGTCTTGTTAGTGAGTTGGTTGTTATTTCAAAATAACCCAATCCTGCTAAAGTTTCACTTAATTTTACTCTTATATCTTCTCGTTTGTCTGTATCACTTGACGGTGCTAGATAAGCTGACGCTAATTTATTGGTTAATTTAATGTTCTCATAACCGTAAATTCGCAACACTTCCTCAGCAATATCTGCCTCACGTTGTACATCTACTCGGTATGGAGGTACACTTAATAAAAGTTCATCTCCTTTATTTTCTAAAATTTCAATTTCAAGACTTTTAAGGATTTCTATCATCCTTGCTTTTTCAATGCTTTTCCCTATTAACCGTTGAATGCGATCAATTGAAACCTCTACTTTAAAGTTTTCAATAGGGTTTGGGTAAATGTCTATGACTTCTGACACTACTTCTCCTCCTGCAAGGTCTAGGATTAAATTGACCGCTTTTTGTAAAGCATATATAGGCATATTAGGATCCGTACCTCTCTCAAATCTAAATGAAGAGTCTGTTTTGAGACCATGTGCCAAAGAAGTTTTACGCACTACGTCAGCATCAAAGTAAGCACTTTCTAAAAAGATAGAGCTAGTAGAGTCAGTAACTCCTGATGCTAAGCCTCCCGTTACTCCTGCTAAGCACATTGGTTCTTTGTCGTTACAAATTACTAGGTCTGTATCAAGTAATTTATGTTCTGTGTCATCCAAGGCTGTAAAAAGGATGTTTTTAGCTACGGTAGTAACACGTACTTTATTACTTGTAATCGACTTTCTATCAAAAGCGTGTAAGGGTTGCCCCAAATCGTGTAAGATGAAATTTGTAATGTCTATGACATTGTTTTTTGGCGTAAGCCCAATAGATTTGAGTCTATCTTTGAGCCATTGTGGACTCTCTTTTACTTTTATGCCATCTATGCAAATCCCTGTATATCTAGGGCAAGCATTGGCATCATCTACTATTACCTCTACGGGGTTATTTTTACTAGGTGATGGAATTGTGTAAGTGGTCTGTTTAACTTTATGCCCTTTATACAAAGCCTGTATGTCTCTTGCTACTCCTAAGTGAGAGATAGCATCTGCACGATTAGGAGTCAAGCCTATTTCTATGATTTTATCTCTAAAAACTTGAAAGTACGCTGAAGCTGGACTTCCATTTTTTAAACTTGTTTCTAAAACAATAATTCCATCGTGAGATTTCCCTAAGCCTAGCTCATCCTCGGCACAAATCATTCCTAGAGATATTTCTCCTCGTATTTTCGATTTTTTAATCTTAAATGCTTCTTCTCCTTCTGGGTACAATACAGATCCTACGGTTGCCACTACTACTTTTTGACCTGTAGCTACATTAGGTGCACCACAAACTATTTGTACTGGCTCAGCCTCTCCTGTATCTACCGTTGTGATACTTAGTTTGTCAGCATTGGGGTGTTTTGTACAAGTTAATACTTCGCCTATTACAATGCCTTCAAGAGAACCTTTGATACTTTCAAAATCAACAATAGCCTCTACCTCTAAACCTGAAAAAGTCAGTTTGTCTGAAATTTCACTAATTTCTTCGTCTATTTGTATATGTGATTGTAACCAGTCAAATGATATATTCATAATAATCTATCTTATAAGAAATCAAATTTAAGCTTCTATAATAGATTTTACAAAAATTGTAGAGAAAGGATTAAAAAAAAAGAAAAAATGGTGTGTTATCTTGAACTTGTCAGCACCTGAAAGATACGCTCTAGTTCTTCTTTACAATATGTAAAGGAAGAGAAGTCCGTTCTTAATTATTTTAGTTGAGGATAGCTTATCTAAGTAGGAGGTATTTATGTCAAAAATCATCTCTTTTGAGATTTCCCACAAACACAATGTTGTTTCATTTTTAGAAAAGGTAAAACAATTTCGATTAAAGCCTTCTTCCCAGTACTTTTTAAACTTTATATTAAATAAGTGATGATTAAACGCTTCTTTTTTTAAAATAGTACTTTGAGTTAAACATTAGCGATACCTAGAAATAGAGTGGTTCTTTCTTCTTTGAAATAATTCTTACTTTATAACATATCCCATCCTAAAATACGATATTTTTGTGGCATGACTACACAGGAAGAACCAGAAGAAGATTCATTATTCGAACATCATAAAATCATTGTAGATGAAGGTCAAGACCCTCTACGGATTGATAAATTTTTATTAGACAAGATACCTAATGTCAATCGTAGTCAAATCCAAAATGGGATTAAAGATGGTTATGTAGTGGTCAACGACCAGAAGATAAAAGCTAACTATAAAGTACGTTCCCAAGACATTATTCAAATATCATTACCAGAGCCACCAAGAGAAGGTGAGGTTGTCCCAGAAGATATCCCTCTTGATATTCGCTATGAGGATGATTATTTGATGATTATATACAAACCCCCAGGCATGGTTGTACATCCTGCGTACAACAATTGGAGTGGAACATTAGTAAATGGATTGGTCTATTACTTTAACAGTCTACCAACTTCCCGAAACGGATCTGGTCGTCCAGGGCTTGTGCACCGAATTGACAAAAACACCTCTGGGTTACTTGTAATTGCCAAAACAGAAGAGGCAATGACTGACTTGGCTTTACAATTTTATAACCATACAGTAGAAAGAACCTATTATGCACTTGTGTGGAGAGATCTCAAAGAAGATACCGGTACAATCACAGGTCATATTGGCAGAAGTCTCAAAGACCGCCGTGTGATGACGGTTTTTCCAGAAGGAGATTTTGGAAAGCATGCTGTCACACATTATGAAGTACTAGAACGGTTTCATTATGTAACGCTTGTTAAGTGTAACCTAGAAACTGGACGTACCCATCAGATAAGAGCTCACATGAAGTATCTTGGTCATCCTTTGTTTAATGATGTTACTTATGGTGGAGATAGTATATTGGCAGGAGAAGTATTTACAAAATATAGACAGTTTGTCCATAATACCTTTGATTTAATTCCTCGTCAGGCATTGCACGCCAAAACACTAGGATTTATTCACCCTGTAACTAAAAAACAAATGTCTTTTGATACTGACATCCCAGAAGATATGGAAAAAGCACTAGATAAATGGAGACATTATCTCAAAAACAGACCCGTATAATGATAGATACTAGTAATGGTCAAATTCGAACCAATATAGAAGTAGGGTTTGAGGTTGAAATAGTTCAAAAACATCATCAGAAAAGTGGGGAGTTGACTTCTGGGGTTGTCCAAAGATTATTGACAAAATCACCTAAACATACACACGGGATTAAAGTCTTGTTAACATCTGGAGAAGTGGGCAGGGTCAAAAAGGTGTTAGGATAATTTAGCTTACAGCTTTTAATTTCCCGACTTAGAAAAATCTTATTCTACTCCGCCAGCCAATAGGTACATAACTGCCATACGAATTGCTACCCCGTTTTCTACTTGATCTAGGATTGTAGAATGTTCAGAATCTGCCACATCAGAGGTGATTTCTATTCCTCTATTAATAGGACCAGGGTGCATGATTAAGATTTCTTTATCCAAAGAATCTAACACTTCTTTGTTAATTCCATAATGTAGAGCATATTCTCTCCCAGAGGGAAAGAAGGAAATTTCATCTCCTTGTCTTTCTAGTTGTATGCGAAGCACGTTAGCGACATCGCACCATTTCAAAGCTTTCATTCTGTCAAGTTCAACTTTGACACCTAGCTTATGCAAATGTTTTGGAATAAGCGTTTTAGGACCACAAACCATTACTTCTGCACCTTGTTTTTGCAAAGCAAATATGTTAGACAGGGCAACCCTAGAGTGTAAAATGTCCCCAAAGATACATACTTTCTTTCCTGCCACTTCGCCTAGTCTCTCCTTAATAGAATAAGAGTCTAGCAAAGCTTGGGTAGGATGTTCATGAGTTCCATCACCCGCATTCACGACAATAGTATTGGTGTGTTTGGCTAAAAAATGAGGAGCTCCTACGCTACTGTGTCTCATTACCACCATGTCCACTTTCATTGCCAAAATATTATTGACCGTATCAAGTAAGGTTTCACCTTTTTTGACTGAGCTACTCGCACTTGAGAAATTCACAACATCTGCTGAAAGCCTTTTTTGAGCCAATTCAAAGCTAATTCTAGTTCTTGTAGAGTTTTCAAAAAACACATTAGCAATTGTGATATCTCTTAATGAGGGTACTTTTTTTATAGGGCGATTGATGATTCCTTTAAAATGATCGGCAGTTTCAAATATTAATTGGATATCTGCTTTAGTAATATTTTTAATCCCCAGTAAATGTTTTGTACTTAATTGCCCCATATTACTCACCTTGGTTAATTAGCCACACTTTATCTTTACTTGCTCCTTCTACTCCTTCCAGTTCTACTTTTACACGTTGAGAAGTAATGCTATCTACAGCCTTTCCGATATAATTAGCTTGTATAGGTAAGTCCCGTGTATATTTTCGGTCTATCATGACCAAGAGTTCTACTTGCTTAGGTCTTCCAAATGCTGCCATTCCATCCATCGCAGCACGTACGGAGCGACCAGTAAATAGTACGTCATCTACTAAAATCACATTTTTATCTTCTACCAAAAATGGCATTTCTGTAGCATTGGCAGTAATGGGTTCTGTTCTTCTTCTGAAATCATCTCGGTAGAAAGTGATATCCATCTTCCCAAAAGGAATTTCTTTATTTGTAATGTCTTGAATAGTTTGATGAATTCTCTCTGCCAAAAATACGCCTCTAGTCTGAATACCGATGATTACAGAGTTTGAAAAATCTCCGTGATTTTCAATTATCTGCTGGCACAATCGCTTGATTGTAAGCTGAAACAAATCATGGTCTAAGATTACTTTTTGCATACGCCACTAAATTAGTACTTTTTATATCAAATTCTAAATTAGAGCTAAACTTTCCAGAAATTCCGCTTTTAAAAACGTAGGTAACGACTTCTTGGAAATACGTTTATTTTTTGAATTGACCGAATACAGTAATTTTTTGGCTACTTTCTCCTCGTTTATAAGTAAGTCTATATATTTAAAGACATACCACCTTCAGTTCTGTTATCCCTCAGTAAAAAAATATTCCCACCTTTCAGTGGAAAGAAAAAGTTAATCTTTAGCATGTAAACTAGTATTCAACTCGATAGTTTTAGGATTTGGTTTACAAATCAATTTCCCTGATTGAGAGTCTTGTAAAAAGAGCAATTTATCTTTGCCGTTTAGCTCTAAGCCTTTTACAATATTTTGACCTTCGACTACTACTTTGTTATTGATGTCTACAGGCTCATTACTAGCATTGTAAAGTGATATTTTAGCCCCTGCTGTTACATATACTCCTGCGGCTATTGTACAGCCAAAGCCTAATGAGATTCCTGTACCTGCATTTGCTCCTAACAAACATTTTTCGCCAATAGCAATTACATTTTTGTTTCCACCTGAGAGCGTACCCATAATAGACACTCCACCGCCAAGGTCAGAATCTTTACCTACTACTACCCCTCCAGAAACTCTACCTTCTATCATTGCATTGCCCAAAGTGCCTGCATTAAAGTTTACATATCCTGCTGGCATCACTGTTGTACCCGTACTAAGATGAGCCCCTAATCGTACTTGCGAGCCTGCCACCACACGCACACCTGCTGGTATATGGTAATTCACCATGTATGGAAACTTATCTACATGAGAAATTACTAATGTTTTCCCATTAAATACCGCCTTAATGCGCTCTTCATTTACATCTTCTGGTAAAATTGGTCCTTGATTTGTCCATGCGATATTATTGAGTTTCCCAAAAACACCATCAAGAGATAAGCCGTGAGGCTGAACGTGTAATTGAGATAAACATTGAAGTTTAAAATATCCTTCTTCGGCACTTTCTACCGCTTGGTCTTTATCAAAAAGAAAATATACAATTACATCTAAGTCTTGGTATTGGTTATCTGGTTGAGCATAATTATCCAAAAACTGTTTGATTAATACGATATTGGGATGTTTGTCAAGCTCATGATGAAACGCCGAAAAGTTATCAAATGCTTTTTGTAATTGAGGTTTAGAAATTTTAGCAAATCCATTTTCACCTTTATCATACCCACTAACGTCTAGCAACAAAGCAGCTGATCCAAACGCTGTATTCCAATTGATAAGAGGGAAGTTTACTTCAAGGGTTTTGTCTCCTTTACGACTACGAATACCTAAACCAAAAGCAAGAGGTTTTTTATAATTTGATGCTGATTCAATGTTTTTTACGTATGATTTGAATACTTCTATTGTTTTCATTTTTCTTCTTTTACAGTGTCTTCGTTTGTAATTATTCCATAGAAATTTTTAATCGGAGTTGTATTATATTCTGCTTCTTCTAACAATTCTTTGTTTAATAAAATATATTCATTATAAGTGATGCTTGCATCCGAAAATAAGCTACTCATTTTGATTAAATCATTTTCATAATATGATTGTACCCCTTGCTGTACTGCTTTTATGATTAATCGACTATTTGTGTCAGGATAATGTTCTAGGTACTCAAACATTTCTTTATAAATGATGTCAACTTGTTTGTCATCCTCTTCTATTTGGTCGGGATTTGGGATGTCTGCTGGTGTTTTGTAAGTAAGAGAATTTAATAGTGTGATTTTTTCTTGCATTTTTTGTGTAATCATTGGGTCCATTCCTGCTTCTGCTCCTTCTACCATAAATCCTTTATAATTTTCTAAAATCCTTTGATCACTTTTGGCAATGGTGTCCCAATATACTTGGGTAATGGCTTTAAGTGAATCAGCAGCGTTTACTACTTTGCTTAATTCGGCTTCGGTGTGGGTTTCTTTACAAGCCCAAAAAGACGTAGCTAAGGTCAATATGAATAAAATTTTGACTGTTTTTCTCATAACTGTATAAGTTTAGTGTTCAAATGTAATAATTATTTTTGAGAGAAAGGTTACAGTGTTATCTTTGTGAGCAAAAGAATTTCTTATACATTATGTTCAGCATCAAAAAAAGCGAGTTCAAGACTTCCCAAGATTTTTTTAGAAAAATAGATTTGACCTATTCCTTAATAATTCTTGGTCCATTATTGGCTTTTTGTTATCTCTATTTTATAAAGTTTAAATACGCCCCTCGCTATCGAGTTTTTTGGTTAGAATCCTATCAAGCTATGCTATTAGCATTAATTCCAATTACAGTTTTAGTATTTTATTTTTGGTTCAAAAAAAAGGAAGTTACCATCATTTTAGCTACAAAAATGACAATTAAGGACAAAATGATACGTTACTATGCCATGAACATCAAGTTATTTCTTATATTACTTGTTGCATTTATTATTACGCTTGTTATACAATATTTTATCTTGGATAAGATATTCAATTTGACGTTTGCAATAGTAGTAATTGTAGCTTCGGTGGGGAGACCTAGTTCTTTACGAATGAGTAAGCTCTTTAAGTTTGACAAAGCCACCACCAAAATGATTTATACACAACAAGAGATTATTGAAACAGATTCTGACGATAGTATTAATTAGTATCACTGGCTTTATTGCCTTTGCACAGACTACTGCTCCGAAGTACAGTAATGAGTTTTTGCAAATAGGGGTAGGCGCTAGGGGTTTGTCTTTGGGAAAAACTCAAACGGCTAGTGCTTATGGTGCTAATGCTGCTTATTGGAATCCAGCACTTTTATTAAAAGACAGTAGCAGATATAACAGTAGCTTAATGCATGCAGAGTATTTTGCAGGTATTGCCAAATATAATTACGGAGGTTTTTCTGTTCAGATTGACTCGATTAGTCGGTTAGCAGTATCCATTATTAGGTTCAGTATTGATGATATCCCTGACACAAGGTTTCTTTTTGATGCCAATGGAGCACTCAATTATGACAATATTAGATTTTTTACTGCCAGTGATAATGCTTTTTTGTTTTCTTATGCTCGTAAAATTAAAGTCAAAGATAGAAATTTTGCTGTGGGAGGAAATGCCAAAATCATTTACCGCAAGGTAGGAGATTTTGCTAATTCCTGGGGATTTGGCTTAGATGCTAGTGCTCACTACGAAAGTAAAAAATGGCAGTTTGGAGCAATATTAAGAGATGCTACCTCTACTTTTAATGCTTGGTCAATTAACCAATCGTTACTCAAAGATGTTTTTGTAAAAACAGGAAATATTATTCCATCTAACTCGTTAGAAATTACAACACCTTCGCTTGGGATTGGTGTACAAAAGATAATTATTCAGGATAGTATTTGGTCCCTTGCGGGAATGACCGATTTTATCTTTACATTTGATGGAAAAAGAAATACTTTAATTCGCTCTAATTTTGCTTCTATCAGTCCTAGACTTGGTTTTGAGTTTGAATATAAAAATACGGCTTACTTACGATTAGGAGCTAGCCAATTTCAGCAATTAATTAAACTCACTTCTGGAGAATCTTATTGGAGCTTTGAACCCAGTGCAGGTATAGGGCTTCGTTATAAAAACATTAACTTAGATTATGCTTTAACCAATATTGGTAGCCTTTCAGGCGGATTATTTTCAAACATATTTTCATTGAATGTGGCGATATACTAAACACTATTTACTACTTATCTGCTTATTCGCTTTGCGTCTAAATGCCCAAGACTATGGTCACGAATGGATTGACTTTAGCAAAACGTATTATAAAATCCCCATTGCCAAAGATGCTATTTATCATTTGAGTTATAATGATTTAATTAATGCTGGTATTCCTATCAATACAATTGACCCTCGTAGCATCAAATTGTATTTGAGAGGAAAAGAAACGGCTATTAATATTACAGGTCAGAATGATGGTGTTTTTAATCCCTCTGACTATCTTGAGTTTTTTGGAGTACGCAATAGAGGAGAGATAGATTTGGCATTATCTACTGATATAACTAGTACAGCCGCCAATCCTCATTATGCGGTATACACTGATACAACTGCCTTTTTTCTAACTTGGGGAGGTATTAGCGGTAAGCGAATAAGTAACATAACACCTTTCACGGCAAGTGGAGATATTATATCAAGCACTAAAACAATTAGAAAAGTCTATAACGATATTTATTCTCATGGAATCAATATCCCTTCCCATATTACCATCTCTGAATATGATGAAGGTGAGGGTTGGATGTCTAACGTAATTGTAAAAGATGCTTTGCTCTCTCATACCTTTTCAGGGATTAATACAACAGATTCTATTGAAGTTGAAATTGGATTGGTTGGGATTAATAGATTCCGACATAAGGTCGAGATAACATTCAATAACCAACTAATAACCACTATTGATGATTTTAGTAGGCAAACCTCTCGGGTTGTTCAACTTAAAATTTCACAGACTGATTTAATTAATAAAAATCTCGTCATTAACATCACTCCAATTGGATTTGGTGTATCTCCTGATGTTATTTCTATCGCCTATATGGAGGTTCGGTACAAAGAAAATATTATACAAAACAATGATGAACTTATTGCTATCTCTTTAACTAACAAGAAGTTTGGACTCAATACTTATACTGGATTTGACCAACCCATTTATGACATTACAGACGTTTATAATGTAAATCGTTTACACGAAATCAAAATAGGAAATCATATTTATCTAGAAACTAAGCAAGTAGGTAATCGTCAACTATTGATAAGCAATTCATTAATCACCCCTAGTATAACACCTGTTTTGTTTGAACAAGATAATGATGCTAATTATTTAATGATTTCTCACCAAGGCTTGTCCGCTTCTTCTGTAGAATATGCCAATTACAGAAAGTCAGTAGCAGGAGGTAGTTATGATGTTTCGTTGGTTTATATGGATAGGATTATTAACCAATATGGCTATGGAGAGCGTTCTCCCTTTGCCATCAGAAATTATTGTAGGTATATGTATGAGCAACACAAAGCCGAATACTTATTAATGATAGGGAAGCCTTCTGTTATTGAATTTAAAAAAGATGGTCATTATATCAGACGTAACCCAAATGCACTTGCTGATGATGGAAAACCTGTTTTCCAAGATGACCTCATGACTGGAGGTTCGCCTGGCGGAGATTACACGCTAAGTATGGGGTATAATGGAATCACCCCTTATGTGCAAGCCCTTGCAACAGGACGTTTATCTGCCAAAAACAATGAGGAGTTAAGAAATTATCTCGATAAAATTAAAGAGTATGAAATCAACTCTTTTGGTGATGATATATGGAGAAAAAGAATTATTCACTTAAGTGGCGGAAAAACGGTAGGAGAGCAAAGTGTTTTTAGAGATTATATGCGGAACTATGAAACAATAGCAAAAAAAAAATTACTAGGAGCTGAGGTAGTGAGTTTTAATAAAGAGTCAAGTCAAGAGATTGTATTTTTTAATGTTTCGGATGAAGTCAATAAAGGTGTTGGTCTTATTAATTATTTCGGGCACTCTGCACCGTTCTTTATAGAAATAGATATAGGAAATGCCACAGACCCAGAAAACGGATATAATAACAAGGGAAAATATCCAATACTTATCTTTAATGGTTGCGAAGCAGGTAATATTTATGTAACCCCTACTAGCACGATAGAGAATTGGGTATTTGCAAAAGACAAGGGAGCAATTGGAGCAATTGCACATACATCATTTGGTTACAGTGTTCAGTTGAATGATTATACTGAGCAAGTATATAAGACAGCGTTTACTGATAGTTTATACTTTGAAGAAACTTTTGGAAAAGTTTTGCAACAAGTCGCTCAAAAGTATTCTGAAAGTCATATTTTTCCGAATAATGGAATTGATAATTTAGAAAGAATTAGTGTAACTCAATTACAACAGTTTGTTTATTTAGGAGATCCCGCTATCAGGTACTTTCCTGTGAGTAAACCAGACTACGCTATCGAGCCTCAAAACGTATGGGTAGTAGATAATAACAACTCTATTACAGCACAATCTGATTCATTTCAACTTGCTATAGAAGTCACTAACTATGGTAGAGCTATTGACTCTCCGTTAAATATTTGTGTGAAAAGGAATTATAGCAATAACCTTAAAACCGTAGACCTTGCCAATGCTACTGTTATTGCACCTTACTTAAAAGATACTTTTTATATCACGATTTATAATGATGCAGATGATTTCTCGGGTAATAACAATTTCATCATTACCCTAGACTGTGGTAATGAAATTGATGAATTAGACAAATCTAATAATAGTGTAATTTTTTCTTATTATTTACCTACAAATGGCTTGATTGCTCGAAGTCCGCAAGAATTTGCCATAGTAGGAAATGATACTATTGATTTAGTTGTAGAATCTAGTGATAGAGGTATTTCAGGTGTTTTTCAATATCGTATTCAGGTAGACACGAACCCTCAATTTACAGCCCCTTTTGTAGATGAATTAATAAACGGAGGAATTGCTATTTCCAAACAAATCACCTTACCTTATTTACAAGATAGCACAGTGTACTTTTGGCGATCTATCTTGCCTAACGTTTCTGATGTGATTTGGATAGAAAGCTCTTTTATGTACATCACTAATCAATCAGGTTGGGGGCAAGGACATCCACATCAATTTTCCAAAAATAGTTTAAATGGAATTTCTATTCCTAATCAAATTTGGCAATTTGATTCTGTAACAAGTCGATTAGAAATCACCTCTTCGGGTGATGCTGTTCCTGAATATTTTAAGAATGTAAGACTTGCTGTAAACAATCAGGCAATGATGGTAGAAGCAACGGATACGTGGAATGATTTTTGCGTCTTAGATGGAATTTATGTATTGACTTTTGATAGAGAGTCTGCATTACCGTATCATTATAATCCTCAAACTAATACCCGTGGGAGGTGTGGATTTTCTCCTCGTGTTATTCAAGATTTTAACACTAGCGATATTACTCAACGTCAAAACTTTGTAGAATATCTCAAAAATATAGAAGATGGAGCTGGTTTGCTGATTTACTCAGGTGGAAACGCCTTTTATTCGCTTTGGGAAGATACGTTGATTGATAGGCTAGAAGCTTTAGGAGTAACCTTGTTAGATAGTATTGATGATGGTGTTCCTTATATTTTTGTTACCAAAAAAGGAGAAGGGTCTATTTATGAAGCTCAAGGCTCTACTAATTCTATAACAATTAATGCTACTGTAGATATCACAGGAATTAGAGGTGAGGCAACTGTGAGCACTCCACTGATTGGCCCTGTGTCTAATTGGAAAAGAAATATCTATCATGCAGCTATTCTAACAGGAGATACTTCCATTTATGAATTTGAAACATCAAATCAATTTCCTCAAGTCAGTTTTAAAACTATTCACGAGAGTAATCAAAATTATCAATCCTATACATTAGACAATGCCTCGCTTTATCAATATGCTCATATGAGATGGAAAGCGAAAGATAGCTTGCTTACAGCACCTCAATTACAAAGGTGGGTGCTTTTGTATGACGGAGTTCCAGAAGGTATTTTATTGCCTAGCACGAATTTAGGGACAGCACTTAATGTGGCTCAAGGAGATAGTATTAAAATCTCAACCTATTTTGTAAATATTTCAAATTATGATTTTGAAGATTCCCTTTATGTGAGCTTAACTTATAGTGGAGGGAGCAATCCTGTTGTTGAAACAATTTCTCAATTATATGTAGATGCTTTGCAGACTAAAGACACCCTATGGATTCACTTTACAATTCCAACACTTGCCTTAGGTGGAGATTATAATATAACAATTCAGGCAAACAGCACTCTTATTACTGAAGCTTCTTACGAAAACAATAGCTTAAATTACCAACTTACAGTTCGCCCAGATAAGGTTAACCCCTTGCTTGATATTACCTTTGATGGCAGGTATATATTAGATGGAGACATCGTTTCACCAAGTCCTTATATTGTGATTAGCATGCGGGATGATAATAAGATTGCACACAAAACAGATACTATTGGCTGGACATTGTTCTTAAAACCTCCTTGTGAAGGATGTGGTTACGAACAAATTTTCTTCAGTAGCGCAGAAGTACAAGGTTGGCATCCTGCTACTGCTAGTAGTAACTTTAGAGTTGAGTTAAATTTTAAAAACTTAAGTGATGGTATTTATACGCTTAGGGTACAAGGTACAGATGCCGCAGGAAATAAAGCCGCACAAAAAGATGTTGAAACTCGTTTTAAAGTCATCAACAAAAGTACAATTACACATTTTTACCCTTATCCTAACCCTTTTTCTAGTAGTTGTAGGTTTGTGTTTACCCTTACGGGAAATGAAATTCCTCAACACCTGCTCATTAGGATCATGACTATATCTGGAGTGGTTGTTAAAGAGATTAACCAAGAAGAGCTAGGAGCGATACACATCGGAAATAATATCTCTAGCTATGCTTGGGATGGCACCGATCAATTTGGTGACAAATTAGCAAATGGTGTTTACCTCTATCAAGTACTTATTGATAAACAAAACAATGATAGCTTTGAGCATAGCAATACAAGTGCCGATGACAAATCCTTTCACCGAAGATGGGGGAAAATGTACATTCTACGGTGATTTGTCCTTAAAAAAGAGTACTTTAATCAAATAGTTATTATCATTTCTATAATCATCATTAAAGAATGAAAAAATATTTTCTTAAATCAGCTAATTTTCTTGGCTCAATTATTTTCATGTTATTTGTATTGATTACGGGATATTTTATTGTTTCTAATTATTATTCAACCAAACGATTAATTCAGGGTGATAACCTTAATCGTTTAGAAGCCATTGCTTCTACTTTGTCTATTCATGTGGATGGTGATGAATATTTAAGTTTACTCAAAAGACATCAAAACAAAGATGACATTACTCAAATAAAACAAGATAGTGTTTATCAAAAAATTCATTCTTTTCTAAAAAAAGGACAATATATTAATAATATTAATACAGATGTATATACACTTCTCTATGATAGTTTGGATATTAAGCCAAGTATTCGTTTTGGCGTGACTTCAGGAGAGAACCCATATTATAGACATCAATACACTAATTTCCCCCCTGAATTACTGGACCATTTCACAACAGGAGCTCAGATCAAACCTTATAGCGACAATAACGGTAAGTGGATCAGTGCCTTCGCTCCTATCAAAACAAAAGATGGACAAATAGTTGGTGTAGTGCAAGTAGATCAAGAGTTTGATGATTTAATTGCTAAAGTCAGAGAAAAATCATGGAAAAACTTATTGATATCCAGCTTTGTGTCCTTAATATTTCTATACGTACTTTCCATAATAGCTAAAGAAGAAAAACGCAAAAAAACAGAAATAGAAAACGCTTACGAACAAGTTATCTTTCAGAAAAAAAGAATACAAGATAGTATCAATTATGCTGAAAATATTCAAAAAGCAATTATCCCATCTTTTGAGATTTTGGAAAAATACGGTATTAAATCAGCCTGTATCTATAAGCCCAAAGATGTAGTTAGTGGTGATTTTCCATGGATATTTGAATACGGAAAGAAAGTCTTTATTGCGACAGTAGACTGCACAGGACATGGAGTGCCGGGAGCGATGATGTCTTTCGTAGGGTATTTTCTTCTTAATCACATTACTTCCACAACTGAATCTTCTGCTGCCCATATCCTTACAGAATTAAATATAGCAGTACGCAAGACGTTAAAACAAGATAATGATGGGTCATTGTCCAATGATGGGATGGATATAGGGCTAATGATTATTGATAAGACAAAAAATGTGATTTGCTATGCAGGAGCTAGAAGACCTTTATATACTTCGTTGTCAACAGGTGAATTTAATATCATAAAAGGGACATCCAAATCTATTGGAGGTAAAATAATCAAAAAATTAGAAGAACGACAATTCACTGACAATTGTATTACTTACAATACTGGAGATCGGTTTTTTATGTTTTCGGATGGAGTTCCCGATCAGTTTAATGAACAATGGACAAAAAAATTCAGTAACGCAAGAATTCGTACAGTTATACGAGAGAATAGCACAAGTAGTTTAAATGAAACTGTACAATTATTAGAAGAGAAATTAATGACTTGGATGGGGGTGGGAGAACAAACAGACGATATTTTGTTTATTGGTTTAGAGCTTTAATCTATCTTGTATTTAAGTAGTAAATGCAAGATAATTAAAAACGAACGCACAACAATTATGAATAGAATAATAAACTTTAATAGAAATATAATAAATTTCGGAATACCTTTCTAATACCAGTTTAACTATAATATGAGTCTAATTGAGATTGAATTGTTTTTTGCAATATCGAGGAAAAATGATTTAGCATAACTGGTTACGGTAAATTATTTTAACGAAGAGAGTGTAAAAACAAACAGGATAAATGACTTATCTTATAGTT
>Ga0256845_1001527_pt1 | contig 18389 bp, 16 predicted proteins | sample RiftiametaG_FD_189101 | JGI IMG/M metagenome (GOLD analysis project Ga0256845, IMG submission 189101) | Tube worm associated microbial communities from hydrothermal vent at the East Pacific Rise, Pacific Ocean - Riftia | ecosystem: Host-associated > Annelida > Integument > Unclassified ...
ATCCTTTTAGATTAATTTACTTGACTACTATATCAAATAAATTTAACTTCTAGAATTTACACAGTTAGATTTACACTCCCGTTTAGCATTTAAAAATCCAGGATAATCTTCTGCTTTTAGTTTTTCTAAATCACTTCTTTGCGAGATGATTTTTCTGATATTTGTCATAGGTATCAGTACAATCTGTTGACCCTCTATCACAAGTTTCAATACACCATCTTCTATAAATTCTTTATATCTTTTTAACCCATTGCTGACTACTTTTACACCTACTAAACCCTCTATGCTTATTGTGATTTTTACTTTCTCCTTTGTGTTTGCAACGGTGATGTATGTTGCTGTACTTCCTCACTTACATTATGGATGGGAGTTAGGGTTGTTTATCTTCTTCTATAATTTTGTCTCTTTTCACTTAGTGAATCCAAAGATGACTATCTTCTTTTTATTAGGACTTTTTACTTTTAATATTATGAATACGATGTATTATAATTTCAATATTTTTATGTTGATACTGATGATGTTTTATCTCTTTTTGGTACTTCTTCATATTTTTTACTATGTTCCGTTTTAAACGAAGCCAGAGAGACTTTTTATAGAGACTAAAAACCGTTTCTTCAAGCTTTCATCCATACTACTAGATAGAGGTAGAAAAAAACAAGAAGGTAAAGATACTATAAGTATGCGTATCTCTGCAAAGTATGCGGAGTTGCATCTTATCCCTACGGTAAAGAGTATGCAGTTGTGGGCAAGTAAAATAGATACAAAGTACTTTAACCAGATAGAGAAAGAGATACTACTTACTTTTACAAAAGAGTGTGAAAAGTTTGCCTATTTAGTGGAGTTATTGTATCATCGTGATATGAAAATGGCAGATAATAGCCTCATCTTAGAATTACGTAAAAACTATACACTACCCTACTTTTCTAAACTTCTTCAAGCTTACGCTGAAGGTAAGAATGTACAAGAAGTAGATGCATTTTGGCAAGATGAAGCACAGATAGTTAAAAAAGTTGAAGAGAGTCTCTCTGAGAGTTTAGAGCAGATAGACTTTGAACAGTATGCACGTCAAGAGATAGCACAAATGTATGAGAATATTTCTTTACGTAAAAATGTATGGCTTTCTTTGTTTAGGTGTCAAGAGAGTATGAAAGAACTAGATTTTAAAACCTTAGAGGAAAGTAGATTTTGATAAAAGAGAAAAAAGTCATAAAAAAGATAACCTTATCTGCCCTAGCATCACTTGTGGTACTCACTGGTTGTGCACCACTTGGCCCTAACTTTTTAGGTGTGGATGAACTAAAAGTCCCTAAGGCATGGGAGAAGAATGCTTCACGTAATGACAAGCAGATAGCACAGTGGTGGGAAATCTTTAAAGACCCTACTTTAGATGCTTTGGTACAAAAGACTTATGCTCAAAACCTTGACCTTCAAGCAGCAGGACTTCGCATACTCCAGTCACGCGTAGCTTTGGGTATAGCAACAGGATTGCAGTACCCACAAGTACAAACTCTCTCAGGAAATGTAGCAGGTGTACGTAAAAACAACAATAGTTTCACTGCTGCAGGTGTTAACTTTGACATTGGCTGGGAAATGGATATTTGGGGTAAATATGCAAGAGGTATAGAGTCATCAGAAGCTACCCTTTATACTACCCTAGCTTCTTACAATGACATCATGATATCTGTCATTGCTGAAGTAGCACGTAACTATATTAACTACCGTACTGCGCAAGAGCGTATTGCTTATGCGAAGCGTAACATCGTGATACAAGAGCGTGTGACTAAGATAACGAAGATACAGTTTAACTCGGGAAATGTTTCTGAACTAGATATGCAACAGTTTCGTTCTCAACTCTATGCGACACGTTCTGCCCTACCATCACTTGAACTAACTATGATAAAAGCACGTAATGCTATGGCTGTACTTATGGGAAGTGATACTACTACGGTAGAGAAAATGTTAAAACAAGGACAACACTATAGTGATAATGTAGGTAAGTACATTAACACAAATAAAAGCTTCATACAGATAAAAGAGGGAAGCAGAGATAACATCAATGTTTCACTTGTCCCTACTGCAAAGTTTAACCCACATCACAAGATAGATGCTAACTTACTCTCTCAACGTCCAGACTTAAAAGTTGCAGTGTATCAGGCTCATGCTAATTCAGCGAAGATAGGTTTATCTGTGGCAGAACTCTACCCAAGCTTTACCCTCTTTGGAAACATAGGGCTTAATGCTAACAATGCACTAGGTTCATGGACAACAGGAGGCAATGCCTTGGGTGTAACCATAGGCCCAGCATTTTCATGGAACATTTTTCAATATGATCGAATCAAAGATAAGATACGTCTACAAGATGCCATCTTTGAAGAGAGCTTGGTGAAGTACAATAAAAAAGTACTCTCTGCACTCTCAGAAGTCTCAGATGCTCTTAATGGATATAAACTCACTAAAGTACAACTAGATGAGAATAAAAAAGCAGTCAATGCTACTGTACGTGCTTTTAATATCTCTATGACACAGTACAACGATGGTTTGGTCTCTTACCAAAGACTACTGAGTACTGTAGACAGCCTTACGCGTAACCAAGATAGATATGCACAGATAAAAGGAGCGTTAGCTACCAATGTGATACTTCTGTATAAAGCACTTGGTGGTGGATGGCAAATGAATAAGGGTAAAGCTTATGTCTCACAAGAGATGGCAGAGAAGATGCAAAAACGTACAGACTGGGGTGCATACCTCGATGCAAATATGACAAGACTACCTATGGGTTTTGTAGGTTCTAGTAATGAATAACTACCCACACGAGCTTTCACTGGGAGATGTCTACTTCTCGCCCATGCTGTTGGTGGTTGTTTTGGCATTTTTAGCAGCAGGAATTACAGTATTGATATTAAATAAGATTAAACTATCACGGTATGTGTATGCCCCACCCTATGTATATGTAGCGATAATGGTACTTTATATGGTATTGATAGACGCATTTTGGATTAAATTTTAAAGGTAACAATATAATGAAAACACTACTAAAACTATTGGTAACACTAGGCATACTCTCTGTTGCAGGGTACTTTGGCTATAACCGATTTGAAGCGTATATAGAAAACCCTTGGACACGAGATGGACAGGTACGTACACAAGTGATACAAGTCACCCCTAGGGTCAATGGTATGGTGATTAAGATACATGTAGTGGACAATCAAAAGGTAAAAACAGGTGATCTACTCTTTGAGATAGACCCTTCACAGTATCAAGTTAAAGTAGATCAAGCCAAAGCACGTTTACAACGTACACTTGAAGCTGCTAAAGGTACCAAGATAGAGTATGAACGTGTGACAAAGATATATAATAGAGATAAAGGTGCTGTTTCTCAAAAGGATTTAGTACGTAATCAAACCAATTACTATAAATCACTAGCAGACATAGACTCTTCTAGAGAGTCACTCAATACAGCAAAACTTAACCTCTCTTATACAAAAGTATATGCAGAGGTAGATGGGTATGTTTCAAATATAAATTTCCAAATAGGCTCACAAGCTTCAGCTAATAAGCCTATCTTGGCACTGGTAGATGAAAATGCCTACTGGGTCTTTGGTTTCTTCCGTGAAGATGCCATTCCTGAGGTTCAGGTAGGAGATACAGCGAAAGTAACACTACTTGCCTACCCTGACACAGCACTTACGGGAAAAGTAGAGTCTATAGCATGGGGGATATCCCATTCAGATGGAAACCCTGGAAATAACTTACTTCCATCGGTAAAGCCTGTATTCCAATGGATACGTTTAGCACAGCGTATACCGGTACGTATTAAACTAGACACACTTCCAGAAAACGTGAAGTTGAGGTTTGGTTTAACTGCTTCTGTGATGATACTTAAGCATAAGGTAAAAAAGAAGTAGCTTGATAAATAATTATGGTAAAATTCCACGCATATAATATAGTGTAAGGAACTACCTTGTTTAACATTCAAAACTATTCAAAACAAAACATTAAAAATGATGTACTCTCTGGGGCATTGGTTGCAGTTGCCCTCGTACCTGAAGCGATAGCCTTTTCATTTATTGCAGGGGTTTCTCCTGTGGTTGGACTTTATGGTGCATTTATCATAGGACTAATTACTGCAATACTTGGTGGTAAACCAGGGATGATTTCAGGGGCTACTGGCTCTGTTGCTGTGGTATTTGTAGGGCTTGGGCTCTCTGTAAAATCACTATACCCTGAGCTTGATGCTGAAGCGTTGAGCATGATGGTCTTACATTACATACTGCTCACCTCTATTATTGCTGGGCTTATTCAGATTGCTATAGGGCTGATGAAGATGGGTAAGTTTATTCGTCTTGTGCCTCAGCCTGCTCTTTTTGGATTTGTTAATGGTTTGGCAATAGTCATCGCTATGGCACAGCTTACTTTCCTTTCTCCTGCCAATGTGGAGCAGTATAGTTCAGTGATAGATGTGATTAAAGCAAGTTTTTCAGAAAACTATATGATGTACATCATCATCGTTGTAACTATGGCTACTATGCAGTTTTTACCTAAAATTTCTAAGGCAGTCCCAGCGGGACTTGTGGCTATTGTTGTGGTAACACTTGTGGTTTACTTCGGTGATATAGCTACTAAAACAGTGGGTGATTTGGCTGACCTCTCTTCTGTATCTATGCCTAGCTTTGTCTTGCCGTTAGGTGAGCTTTTCTCATGGTCAGCTATGGTTATTATCTTGCCTGTGGCAATTATCGTGGCATTGGTGGGGCTTATAGAGTCTCTGCTTACTCTCTCTGTACTCGATGAGATGGGTGGTGAACGTGGTTCAGGAAATAAGGAATGTGTGGCACTTGGTATAGGAAACACAACTTCAGGACTCTTTGGTGGTATGGCAGGATGTGCGATGATAGGACAATCTGTGATTAACTTCACCTCTGGTGGACTTGGACGCTTATCATCGTTTACTGCAGCGGTATTACTTATTATACTTGTGGTGAGTTTTTCAGATGTTATTGCCGCTATTCCTGTGGCAGTGCTTGTGGGTATCATGTTTATGGTAAGTATCGGGACCTTTGAGTTCTCTTCACTGAAACGTATTAAACATATGCCTAGAGCAGATGCTTTTGTACTTGTAACGGTAACTATCATTACTGTGCTTGAAGACTTGGCAGTAGCTGTTATAGCGGGTATTATTATCTCTGCTCTTGTATTTGCTTGGGAACATGCAAAAATATTTGCCCATACACAAGAGGAAGATGGTAAAAAAATCTACGAGCTTGATGGACCTCTCTTCTTTGGTTCAGTCACATCGTTTAATGAACAGTTTGATGTGGAAAATGACCCTGAAGATGTCATTATAGACTTTAAAAAAGCTAGGGTTATGGATAGCTCAGGGGCTGAGGCAATAGATGGCATTACGGACAAATATAAAAAAGCAGGTAAAAAGCTTACCTTACGTCACCTCTCTGAAGACTGTAAACGTATGCTAAAAACTGCTGGACCTTTTTGTGCTTATGAAGAAGATGATCCTACCTATAAAGTAGCTTCAAACGTATAACTCATTTAACTGAGAGTCCTTTGGGACTCTTGAGCTAGAACTCCCCTTCCTCCTTTACCCATACACTACACAAAACATATGCTATATTACCATATAATTAAAGGAAAAGTTATGTCAATGAAGAACAGGTATCTTATCTCTCTCACTCTTTTATCTTCACTACTCTATAGTAGTAGTGGCTTTGAATATAGTGGCGTTATGGTAACGACTAAAGCATCTAATAATAAAGAACAGAAAAACTATGTGGTTAAACGGCATATACCCAAAGAGTGTAAAGATGTGCCTATTAATAATGAAATGTTATGGACAGGTAACTATGCCCATGAAAAAGTCCCTGAGGTGTGTAAATCTACTTATGTGCATACGAAAGGAAAACTTTTACCTATGCAGCTAGATCTTGATCTTGAGACTTATGGTGAACTGGAAGTCTTGCTTTTTATTAGAGAGATGCAGCATAATAAAGAGATGTTACTCATTGATAGTCGTACAGAGAAATGGTTTAACTATCGTACTATTCCTGGGGCAATTAATATGCCATTTAACTATTTTAAAGATAAAAGTAATTATGAATTTCATTTTGAATATGCACTAAAACATTTGGGTGTGTTTATAGAAAAAGATGGTGACTATGACTTTAGTGATGCTAAAACATTGGTACTTTTTTGTAATGGTCCATGGTGTAGTCAATCTCCAGATATGATTTTTGCTCTTTTAAAGATAGGCTATCCTACGGAAAAGCTCAAATGGTACCGTGGTGGGATGCAAGATTGGTTGGGTGCTGGTATGACCAGTACCCGTCAATAACTAGAGAGTTCTATTATAAAAACATTGCTATCATAAAAAGAAAAAATGGTAGCATACCCCAAGCATATTTATTTTGTTGGGTCTTTACTGCTTTATATATACTCCAAAAGAAAATAATAAGTGTTAGTACAAAAAGTAAAATAATAATATTGGCATTCATCTTATTTCTCCAAATCTTCACGCCCTAGTCTATCTACCATTTTAATACTATCTAGGGCATTGTTTAGTATCTTTTTTGTGGAGGTAAGTGGTTTCATACGTAGATTGGTTTGCTTCTTATCAAAACTCTCATCCATGAGTACTGTCATCACTTCTTTTTCTAATTCTGAAATAATTTCATTCATTTTAGATTCTATAAAATCAACATTCATATTATTTAGTATTCCTCGTTATAACTTACTTTTTCTTAGGTCTGAAAATTTTAATAATCTCTTCATTGGCTTCCATATAGCTACCACCTATGAGGTCTATACAGTATGGAACAGCAGGAAATACAGCATCTAAACACTCTCTTATGGACTTAGGTTTTCCTGGAAGATTAATAATGAGTGCTCCATTACATATGCCCGCTGTCTGACGAGAAAGAATAGCTGTGGGTACATACTGTAAACTCACTGCTCTCATCTGCTCTCCAAAGCCTGGTAAAAGCTTTTGGCAGACATTTTCAGTGGCTTCTGTGGTTACATCTCTCATAGCTGGACCTGTACCACCAGTGGTAACAATAAGATCACAGTTCTCATCACGTGAAAGATTGATAAGCGTTGTCTCTATAAGACTTTGTTCATCAGGAATACATCTATATACATATTCACACTCATTAAGGAGATACTCTTTCATGGTATCCATGATAGCTACACCAGAAATATCTTCATAAATGCCTTGTGAAGCTCTATCGCTTGTGGTTATTACACCAATTTTTATTTTATCCATATCTATTCATCCTAAAATATTTGGAACACTATAGCTTAGTTGTGCTTAGAATTCATATTCTAAGTTTTTAATTGTGGTTTTTTGATAAAATATAAGTTAAACAATTCAATATTTTAGCCAAACTTACCGTGAGGTAAGGACGGAAAGCTATGGGTCTCATGCAGATTGCCAGGTTGCACTTTATATGTTTAATAAACTATGAGGGAGCAATCAATATGCTTGAGTATAATATCAATGCTATGTTAGAGTATTTGAAAAATGGGTTTTATAGTTCACACAATTATGAAACCACATTAAAAAAATATCTTATCTATGTTTTTAGCATGATAGCACTTACCATTTTTTTGATTATGGGGACCAATTGTGCTGTAGATAAGTATCCCTTACTTTCAAATATTTTATTTTGTGGTGTTGGACTTCTTCTCTTTAATATTATTTATTTAAAACTTACCGATGACGTTATTGTTAGTGCCTATATTGTACTGTACTTTCTTTTCTCTCTTATGTTTTATCTTGTTTATTCAGGTGGTGTCAGTGGGACTGGACCCTTATGGACTTTTACTCTACCTCCTGTTGTCTTATTTATACATGGTTTAAAAAAAGGTCTTATTGAACTTCTTATATTTCTTCTTATCACCATAGGAATGTTTTTTATAAAAGATGGTATGTTTTTAGATACAAGCTATACATATGAATTTAAAATACGTCTGGTACTTATTTTACTTGTGGTTATTATGCTTTCATCTCTTTATCAATATACAAGAGAAATATCTATGAGACGTATGCAAAAGCTGCAAAAAGATTTAGAATTCTTTTTAAGAAGAGACCCTCTTACAGGGCTTTATAATAGAAGAGGTTATAACCATAATATTCCAAATATTGAAAAATCTGCATATGGTGCTATCCTGATGTGTGATATTGATCATTTTAAAAAGGTCAATGATAATTATGGGCATGATGCAGGAGACTATGTCTTGCAAGCAATATCAAAAATGATTAGAGAAAATATTAGAATGCAAGATTTAACTGTACGTTGGGGTGGTGAAGAATTCTTTATTTTTCTCTCTGAAGTGACACTCAGTGAAGCCTATCTTATTTCTGAGAAGCTACGTAAAAAAATTGAACATACTTCTATCCCTTATAATAATCAATTGATTGATGTAACTATGAGTATTGGTATCTCTATCGTAGAAAAAGACATTCCCTTGAATGAAGCGATTAAAAATGCTGATAGTGCTATGTACTTATCTAAAACTAGAGGACGTAACCAAACAACTAAACCTTAGCCTAGTTTGATAAGCAGTTTATCTAGTAGAGTGGTACTTAAAATTCTTTTTAAGTACCCTAACAGATAGGTCGCTTTTGTAATATAGTATCGTGGTTTTGGTTTTTTTGCCAAAATAATTTTATGTACCACTTTGGCTACAGATATAGCTTCTTCATTAAATGGTACTTTTTTATCTTCACCATTGAGCTTTTCTTCATAGACTTTTTTAAAGAAAGAATGCTCAATATCTACATTTTTTTGTAACTTTTTCATAGCGGTCTTACGAAAATCACTTGTAATAGGTCCTGTATTGAGTAAAGAGACATAGATATCTGTTCCCATGAGTTCGAGCCTTAGTGTATCTGTTAGCCCTTCTATGGCATATTTACTGGCATTATAAGCACCCCGTCCAAAAAGTGAGATAAGTCCTAGTACAGATGAGTGCTGGATAATCTTTCCATACCCCTGCTCTCGCATGATAGGCATCACTTGACGTGTACACTCATGCAGTCCAAAGACATTGGTTTCAAACTGCTCTTTTAGTGTTTTACTCGTAATGTCTTCAACCGCACCAGCTTGACCAAAGCCAGCATTGTTAAACCATACATCAATCTTACCCTCTATAGATATTACTGTATCAATGACCTCTGTAATTTGATTATATTTGGTGACATCTAGTTGCATGGCATGTTCAAAGCCTAAATTTTTCAGCATATCAACATCTTTTTTATAACGAGCCGTAGGATAGACTTTTATAGATTTATTTTTTAAGTATTTAGCCGTTTCCAGTCCTATACCTGTAGAACACCCTGTAATTACAATATTTGTCATAGTTAATGCTCCAATAAGTGACCAGATTTTTTGATAATATAAAGTGTTGATAGCTCTCGAAAGAAAGTGATGGCTTCTTTACTGTCAATGATTTTATCTTCATCACCTATAAAGACTTCTATGATAGTACCTCTTTTAAGTACTTTTTTTATCTTTTCTTCATCCCACACATAGCTAAGTAGTGCATGAAGTTCTTCTTTTGTACCTAGAGTTAAATAGTTGTCTAATGATATTTTAGAAGGGTAAGCAACATTTTGTAAAAACTGTTTAACGTAAGACTCTTTGTTGGCTTCAAAGTAACGTAACTGTGTACGTATAAAGCTAGGTTTTTGTGTTTGAAAAAAAGCAGGAGAGATAAGGATAAGCCTATCTATACGTGTTTGTGACTGATAGACATACTCAAAGGCTCTTTGCGCACCATAAGAGAACCCAGAGACAGTGTAGTCACCTTCTTCTAAATAGTCACTAAAAAGCTCCTCTTCATTTTCTAAAGAGAACCCGTTAAAATATTTCATTCCCTAACCATTAAAATATTGTACGTAAAATATCTCTACACTCATCAGCAGTGATGTTCTCATGGTCTAGAAGATAGGTTGAAATTTCACCCAATGCACCATCGAGTGTACTTAAAAGTGTTTTTACTTCTGAGACAGATTCTCTTAATAATGCTTCTTCTTGTTGTGGTGTTACCGTGAAGTTATCACTCATAGCATACTCATAGATGACCTTTGCAACGATCTCTTTAGCTTGGGCTATGTCAGTTGCGGCATTGGTGAACTGCTCGTTATAACGAATACGTGTAGCGATACTTCCAGCTAAATAGACTTTGATACGTGCGAGCAGTTGGCTCTTTGAGAGTATTTCGTGTTCTTGTGTAAGGAGTCTAGTATTGACAATACCTATTTTATCAAACTCAACATCTAACCAGGTAGCGATGACTGCTTTAGCTCCTTGATAGACTGACTGTATCTCACGCTCTTCTTCTGTATAAGAGAGAAGTTTTCTTTTTCCAATGAGGACTTTTTCTTTCACTGCTTCAAAATCTGAAGTTTCTATCATACGTCTATGATCTCTCATAGCATAGATGGCTGCTTCATTTGTAAGTGTATCGAGTGCAGCAGAATTAAACCCTACCGTCATACGTGCGACCTGTTCTATATTTACTTCATGTGGTTTGTTGGTAAGGTAGAGTTCTAAAGTTTTTGTTCTATCTTCTATATCGGGTAGAGAGATATGTATACGTCTATCAAAACGCCCTGCTCTAAGCAGTGCTTCATCAAGCATCTCTACCTTGTTTGTTGCACCTATCACAATGACACCAGAACTGTCTTCAAATCCATCCATCTCAGTAAGAAGTTGATTTAGTGTGGCTTCACGTTCATCATTTCTAAATTCACCACGGCTTTTACCTACAGCGTCTATCTCATCGATGAAGATGATACTTGGAGCCATCTGTTTTGCTTTTCTAAAGAGTTCTGATACACGTTTTACTCCCATCCCCACATATATATGTACAAAGCTTGCTCCACTTTGATAGAAGAAAGGAACATTGGCCTCCCCTGCAACGGCTTTAGATATAAGTGTCTTACCTACACCAGGAGGACCTATAAGAAGGACACCTTTAGGTAAACGAATATCTAAATCACGATACTTCTGAGGTTCTTTGAGAAAGTCAATAATCTCTTCAAGCTCCTCTTTTACATCTTTGATACCTGCAACATCATCAAAAGTTACCGTAGAGGTGATTGCCTGTACAGGTTCACTATTTATTTCACCATCGGCTTTACTTGAAGCACGTAAATGTTTGAGTTGTTGTAGTCTATTTTGTTGCATAAGTCTATAGAAAAACCCAAAGGCAAAAATAAGTACAAGTAAAGAGATGATGTCATAGATATATCCATTATCTTCTACAACTTCTACAGGGTATTTTTCAAAAAAAGCTGTTTTATTGACAGCATCTTTATAGATTTTATAGGTATCTTTTGCTGTTTTGAGATAGATATACTCTCCATCTATAATAATTTTTTCTATTTTGTTATCACTATAGAGTGCATTGGCTTGTTTATGTGTGATAGGTGTAGTTGTATCTCTCATCATAGTAAATAAGAGTAGTCCTAAAAGTACTACTAAAAGACCCGCAATAATTTTTATATTTTTACCATTAAGCATTTTGTCTTTAAATCTTGGCTTCATTTCCGACATCTGTGACCTCCACATTATTTAAAAAGACCCAGTTCGCACTTAGGTCATCATCACTTCTAACCGATACTTTATTAAAATACTGATCAAATCCTTGATAGAGCCCATCTTTCCCATTTTCTAGTAGTACTTCTAGTTGGGAATGATGCTCGCGTCTAAAAGCATAGTTTTTAGCTTTTATAAGTGCTGTAAGCTCTCTATGTCTCTCTTTAGCAATATTACCTCGTATCTCAGGTTTCATTGTAGAAGAGGCAGTGTTGTCACGTTTTGAGTAGGAGAATGCGTGTAGATGTGTAAGAGGTAACTCTTTTACTCTCTGCATCGCTTCCTCCCACTCTTCTTCACCTTCGCCTGGATGTCCTACGATAAAGTCTGTACCTAAAGCATAGCCTTTAGAAGCTATTTTATTAAAAAGTGCTAAGTCTGTTTTATACGTATTACGTCTGTTCATTACTTCTAACATTTTGTCTGAAGTATGTTGCAGGGCAATATGCAGTTGTTTTGCCATCCAAGGCTCAGTAAGTAGTTCCATAAACTCATCGTCTATCTGTATAGGCTCTAAACTTCCTATACGTATACGTCTAACACCTCGTATTTGGCTCATCTTTTTTAATAGTTTTGCCATAGAGGTGTTATGATCTTGTCCATAAGAACCTACATTGGTTCCAGTAAGAATGAACTCACCAAAACCGTTAGAAGCCAGTTTGGAAATCTGCTCTAAGATAGTCTCTTCTTTATGCGAACGTGCCGCACCACGTACTTGAGGGATAATACAGTAAGAACAAGCAAAATCACATCCCTCTTGTATCTTAATAAAAGCCCTACTTTTTCCTACAAACTCTTCAACGATAGTAGTGTCTATATGTTCTAAGTCACCTATTTGGTAAAAAGGTTGTTCATTTTTGAGAACCGTATTAATATTTTCTTTCTCAGAATGCCCAATAACACCAAAGACTTTTTTGTCTGCAAAGAGGCTCTCCCCTTTTGAGTGTGAACCACAACCTGCCAAAATAACCTTAGCATTGGGGTTTTTACGTTTCATTGAAGAGATGTAGTTACGTACAGATGAGTCTGCACCATTGGTCACTGTACAGGAGTTTACGACTATATAATCAGAGTGTAGTTCATCCTCTGTAAGTTCATAGTCTTTGAGTTTAGACATCATGACTTGGGTATCAAACTGGTTGGTACGACAGCCAAAGGTTTTAAAGTAAACTTTCTGCACTAAAATGTCTCCTCACCCATAGGCATCTCTTGAGGGGCAGGCATAGGTTTGGGTACATTTTTATCCATGTAGATAGACTGTGTAGGATAGGCAAGACTAATGTCATCTTCTTCTTGAATGCGTTTAATAATCTCAGCAGAGATAGTACTACGTAAAGTAAGGGTAGCAAAAGAGTTTGTCAAATACCATGCTGAAATTTTCATACCATAAGGTTCGATAAAGGTTAAGATACGAGGTTCTACATTAGTGTTACGGATACTGTACTGACTTCTAAGCTTATTGAGCTGTTTTCTAGTAATGTCAGTATATCCTTTTGAATATTTTTTTGTAACATCTTTTGCTATTTGAGCAGCTTTATGCATATCTGAATCAAAGGTAATCATAAAATCTATTCCATCCCAGACAGTTTTGAGTCCTGCATGAGAGTAATTAGCTATCATATCAGTAAATATGAAGTTGTTTGGTATAAATATAATACGCCCTGCTCTACGATTATTCATATATGCTGTAAGTGTTACATCTTCATGGAGTGTCATACGTAACATTGAAATATCTACAATATCCCCAATATATTCAATACCACCTCTTTGAAACTTTACTCTGTCTCCAACATGTATCGAACCACCTACAAGGATAGTTACCCAACCCATCAAAGACATAAACCAATCTTTCATGGCAATGGCAATACCTGCAGAGGCAAAACCAAGAATGGTGACTAAATAAGATACATTTTCAATATACGCAAGTAACAGTGTCAGTATAAGTAGTGTTACAAAAGTTATGTTGAGTGCTTTATTGATAGTATAAAATCGGTCATTGTCTGACATATAGCGACGAACAAGGTATTTAATAAAAAAGAGTAAAAGCAAGAAGAAAAGTAAAATAGCACCAATAGATACTGTACGTTCAATCTCTTTTTGTATATCATTTTTAAGATTGAGATTAATCTCATCTATTTTTTTATTATAGACATTCTCTGTTGTTTTAAATATATCAAGTATCGGTGTAAACGTTTTGATCTGATCATTTATGTTGATAATGTCTTCACTGTAGGCAGAATCGTTATTGTCAAGTTTAGCTAACTTTTTGAGTATCTCTTTTTTTTCTGTAAATTTCGACATGATGTGCTCTAGTGAAAGATAACGGTTTTTATACTCTTCTTGATCTGAACTTAACTTTTCTTTGTAAGAAAGTGCCCCTATGACAGCTAGAGGATTTTCTATATTAGGTACATTTTCTATATCTGGTGGTGTTAAAAACTTTTTAAAAGGGTTCTTTTCATACTCTTTTAGCAGTTGTAGTTTTCCCATAAGGGTAACAATCGATTCTTTATAATCATCTAGTTGTTTTTTCTGTTTATTTGTAAGAATCTTTCTTTTTTCTAAACGTGCTATTTTTGATTCAAGCATAGTATTTTGTTTTTTTAACTCTTGGTAAGTATGGTAGTTACTATAGATTTTTGACCAGATATTATTTTCTGAAAGTTCTTTTTCTATCCCCTCTTTTTCTAGGAGTAATTCTTGCTTTCTTGCTTCTACTTGAATTGACACAGTTGATTTTTCATTGCTAGTGTTTTGTTCTACTGATGCTTTAGTCGTCGTCTCAGCGAAAGAGAACAGTTTTGTACCAAGGAAAATACTTAAAATAACTATATTTTTAACGTGCATTATATTTCTCCAAATGTAGCTAATACTTTTTTAACGATACGCTCATCAATATCTGTAACCATCTTGTGGTTACCCATACCATGAGGTAAGATAAACTTGATACTTCCTTTGGCAGACTTTTTATCTAAAAAGAAATGCTCATAGAAGTCATCTACATCTTTGATGACATACTCTGTAGGTAAGTTGGCACTTTGCAAAAAGGCTTTTACGTCATCTGCCTCTTCTTGACTAAAAAGTCCAAGTTCTATAGCTAAAGCGTTTGCCATGACTATCCCGATGGCTACGGCTTCACCATGTAGATACGTTTTGTAGTTGGTCTCATTCTCTACAACATGTCCGAAAGTATGTCCATAGTTCAATATGGCTCTTATACCTGCTTCTTTTTCGTCTTGGTTGACTACCCATGCTTTAAGTTCTACAGATTTACGTATCATCTCTTTAATGGTATCACTATTTTGAAGGTTAGCATTTTGCAAGTAGGTAAAGAATGCTTTATCAAACATTACAGCCATCTTTACGACTTCTGCTACACCTGCTGCAAATTCACGTGGAGGTAAGGTATCTAAGAAGCTTGGGTCTATATAGACAGCTTTAGGTTGATAAAAAGCACCTATAAGGTTCTTACCATATTTATTGTTTACCCCTGTTTTTCCACCAACAGATGCATCTACCTGGCTAAGCAGTGTTGTTGGTATCTGTATGAAGTCTATGCCTCTTTGGTAGAGGCTGGCAGTAAAGCCTGTCATATCGCCTATGACCCCACCACCAAAGGCAATGAGTAGAGACTTTCTGTCTAGCTTTTGTTCAAAACACTCACCTAAGATGTTTTCTACCGTTTCTAAGGTTTTATACTCTTCTCCATCGGGTATGGTTACCACATAAAGTTGTGTTGCAGATATCTTTGAGAGTAGTGTTTCCAAATGATACCCTGCAACAGTAGGATTCGTTACTACGACCACGGAGGTGTCAAAAGTAAGTGCTGGTAGCGTATCTATAGTGATGTCATATGTTATATTTTGAGTTTGAGCTAATTTTATAGGGACAATCATCGCGTAAAAACCTTGTTAAATTCTAATGGTTTTTATTTTATCTTATTTGTTATTAAGTATCGTTTTAAAGGGCTTTATGCCATGAAGAGAAAGTAAGTTTTAACCCTCAGTTATAGCAAAGGGAACAAGGAGTTTAGGATGTTTGTCTGTGGTTAAAATAAAGTCTTGAATTTTACTAGAGATAAGTTTTTTTATACCCACTGTATTGAGACGGTCTTCAAAAGGTGTGATTTGTAAAATGTTTTCCAACTTACCCAGCTCACGTATAGGGTTTGCAATTTTTTGTTCTATATTAATTTCCATATTAAAGATGTGTGTAAGTGTCTCATAGTGTTCAACAGTGATGGCTCTACTTTCAAAATCACCTTCTGGATCAAAGTCTGCAAGAGTCAGTGTAAGACCTAAGGTTTCAGTAATGTCAAATGCTGTAGAAGAGATGGATTCCATCTTTTCATTTTCACTCATGAGTATGATAGAAGTTTGAATGTTCATAAGTGTTTTCGTACCAAAGAGATAGACGAGTTTTTTGAGGTTATAAAGTGTCTCTTTTAAGTCCTCAGCTTCGAAAGTAGGTATAGAATTCATAACAAGACCAATATTATATTCATGAATATCATATTCAACGAGTTGTTTAATATCATCATTTTGATAGTGTATGGAAATAGTAACATTTTCAGATTCATAACTTTTCAATACGTCTAGTACCTGAAAGTCATTAGGGTAAATGACACGGACAAAAAGTGATTTTTCTTCAAGCTTTTCAACGAGGTAAAGACTCTCTTGCAGATACTGTAATGCCTGTTCTTTATCGTGTCTAAAATCCAATAAAAGATAGATATTCTTACCAAAAGGTTCAGGGAAAAGCCCCATGCGTTTATTAATAGTTCTATAAACGCCATCAAGTACGAGAGGTTTACCTAAGATAAGCAGTGTATCGTTAGGCTTAATCATTGTTGCATTGGTGGGTAGTATCTGTTTTTCATCACGGTAAAGTGCTGCTATTTTCCATTTACGTTGCAAAATAGAGCCAATGTGTCTGTAGGCATATGATGAACCAAAAGGAATATGTACTTCCATAATCTCACCCTGCCCTAGCCCAACATTCTGTGCAACGAGTGGTACATTTGGAAGTTGATCATACAAGTGTGCAGCAAGGAGTGCTGCAGCATGTACGATGGTAATGTTTTCTTGCTCTTTACCTATTTCATCGTCATCCCATTGGTTTACCAGAACGACACGCATTTTAGTATTGATAAGTGCAATATTTTTAAGGACATAACGGGCATCTTCCATCTCATCCATAACTATAAATATATTAGAAAATTTTGTTTCAGACATAATACGAGAGAGCTTGGAAAAGCTTGTAGGATCAGCATTGATAAGTGTGATGTTTTTACCCATTTTATCGGGTGTTGTATCTGCTTTATAGCAGGTAACAAAGTACTGATTTTCGGCTACTCTATTGGTACTCACCCAATCAATAAAATGTTTAGCAATGCTACCACTTGCTAATATTAATATATTTTTGATGCTTTATCCTCTAATGTTTTCGATACAATTACAATAATTATTTAGGGAGTTATTATAGCACAATGGAATTTCAGATAGATAAAACAGACGGCAAAGCCCGTGCCTGTACGATAAAAACAGTACACTCTACAGTACAAACACCAGTCTTCATGCCAGTAGGCACTGTAGGTGCGGTAAAAGCACTCGATGCTATGGACTTGAGCACATTCATAAAACCAGAGATTATCCTTGCCAATACCTACCATATGTACATCCGTCCAGGTGATGATGTGGTAGCTAAAATGGGTAAACTACATGGATTTACAAAGTATCCCAAATCTTTTCTTACAGACTCTGGAGGTTTTCAAGCCTTTTCACTTTCTGATAATGTCAAGATAGATGAAGGTGGTATTACTTTTGCCTCTCATTTAGATGGGTCTAAACACTACTTTACGCCTAAAAAAGTGATAGATATACAACATAACCTAGGCTCAGACATTATGATGATACTCGATGACCTCGTAGCCCTTCCTGCTACGCAAGAACGAATCGCTTCAAGCATTGACCGTACAACACGTTGGGCACAAGAGAGCATAGACTACTTTAGAGAGAAACAGACTGAGGGTGTGGGTACAGAGCAAAACATCTTTGCCATCATCCAAGGTGGTACAGATAAAGCTTTTAGGGAGAAGTCAGCTAAAGAGCTTTGTGCTATGGGCTATGATGGTTTTGCTATCGGTGGGCTTTCTGTAGGAGAAGCCAACCAAGATATGTACGATACGGTAGAGTGGACGACACAGTTCATGCCAGAGAACAAACCTCGTTACCTCATGGGTGTAGGCACACCAGAGGACTTAGTAGAAAATGTGTCTCGTGGGGTAGATATGTTTGACTGTGTTATGCCTACAAGAAATGCACGTAATGGTACACTTTTTACAAGCTTTGGAAAAGTAAATATCAAAAAGGCTTGTTACACCATAGATGAAGGACCCATAGACCCAGAGTGTGAATGTATGGTATGTAAAACTTACTCACGCTCCTACCTAAGACACCTCTATAGAGCAAGAGAGATTACTTACTTTAGATTAGGAACCATACATAACCTCTATTACTACCTAAACTTAATGAAAGAGATGAGAGAGGCTATTTTGGAGGAGAGGTTTGAAGCATTTAAAGTAGCGTTTTATGAGAAACGTAAGAAATAGCCTACGCTAACTTACGTTTCCAATAATTAATCCATGAAACTCGTTCCCACTCTCCTGAGACCGTGAAACAACTTCTCCAAATCCAAGTATTTCAACTCAATTCCTTGAAATATTTGGCTCTAATAAATGAAATCTCATAAATCCTAAATATTTATCTAAAT
>Ga0256845_1001528_pt1 | contig 18379 bp, 14 predicted proteins | sample RiftiametaG_FD_189101 | JGI IMG/M metagenome (GOLD analysis project Ga0256845, IMG submission 189101) | Tube worm associated microbial communities from hydrothermal vent at the East Pacific Rise, Pacific Ocean - Riftia | ecosystem: Host-associated > Annelida > Integument > Unclassified ...
GATACCCTCTCATCGCTTCAGCCATGGAAAGCAGAGCCTGCTCGCTGTCGGTGCTTGTTGACGCTTCTGCGACACTGAACAACCCTGCCACCGTTCTTCTTATGTTGTCTGCAACAGCACAGATCCCCAGAGCACTTCCAATATCCCGTGCCAGGGCTCTTACATAGGTACCCTGTGATACTGTAACTTCAAGTGTAATTCTGCCGGCTTCCAGCATACCGTGCTCCCAGTTACCAGCAGTAACTGTTCTTTCGGGCATATCGGGAGCTTCGCCCTGTCTGGCCAGTTTGTATCCACGGCTTCCGCCAACCCTTACAGCGCTGAAAATCGGAACCCTCTGGAGAAATGTACCTGTGAAATCTGCCAGTGCTTTGACAACATCGGAACTTGACAGGTGTGAAGAATCGACCTCTTCAAGCACCCTGCCTGACATATCAAGCGTATCTGTAGAAACACCTGTGACCAGATCAAAAGAGTAGCGCTTCGTGCTGCCTGAAATGTAGGATGCCAGCCTTGTGGCCCTACCCAGAATCACAACAAGCAACCCTGTTGCGTCTGGATCAAGGGTTCCACAGTGCCCATACTTCCTGAAACCGTTGGCCTCTGCAACAGCTCTGGCTGCCTTTCTTGACGTAATTCCCGCAGCTTTATCCAGCAGGTATACTCCGCCTGACGCCGAACTGTGCTTCCACACTTGTCAGCTTTCCTCTGCATTCAGTTTGCGGAGGGCGGAAAGAATCTCTTCGCCCTCTTTAACAGAGTTGTCCCACTGAAACTTCAGCGTTGGTACGATTCTCATATCAAGTTTTCCGGCAAGGTTCTTTCTTATAAAACCGGAAGCCTTTTTCAGCACCTTCTGAACATCATCTGCATCTATTTCAGTTTGATAGGAGGAAACATACACCCGTGCGAAAGAGCCGTCGCGGGCCAGCTCAACCCTGTTGATAACAAGGCTGTTCAGCCTGGGATCAGAAATATCCCGCTGGAGTATCTCGGAAACGAGCATCTGTATTCTGTTGGCAATCTGCTGTGTTCTTCTTGGATTCACTGCAACTCTCTTGCAATCTTGATGATTTCATAGCTCTCTATGGTGTCTCCCACTTTGATATCATCGTACTTGTATAGGCCAATACCGCACTCGAACCCTGCAGTCATTTCACGTTTGTCATCCTTGTGGTGCTTAAGAGACGAAATCTCCCCTTCCCACATAACAACACCATTTCGCACAAGACGGGCCTTTGCGTTGCGCTTGATTTTTCCCGCCACAATGTAGCAGCCTGCAATAACACCGATTTTCGGAACCTTGAAAGTGTCACGAACCTCAACCGAACCGAGGAATTCCTCTTTCTCTTCAGGCTTAAGAAGACCGCTAAGAGCTTTCCGTACCGTATCTTCAAGATGGTAGATCACATTGTATGTGCTTATTTCCACACCCTCTTCAGCAGCTCTTTCACGGGCACGCAGGTCAGGTCTTACTTTGAAACCAAGGATAACTGCGTTGGAAGCAGCAGCCAGATCAACATCTCTTTCTGTGATGCCACCGGCGCCGCTAAGTATTACATCTACACCCACTTCATCGTTCTGAAGCTTTGATAGTGTATCTACGATGGCCTCGGCAGAACCTGAAACATCCGACTTGATGATTATGTTGAGAACCCTCTCTTCACTGGAAGTTGTAGACCAGAAATCTTCCAGAGAAACCCTGTGTCTGGCGTGAAGAAGTTTTTCCCTTGCAACCATCTGCCTGCGGAGTGCAACTTTTCTTGCTTCCTGCTCGTTCTCTACTCCTATAAAGGAATCTCCTGCAGATGGAACTCCTGGAGAACCCAGAAGCTGAACTGGATAACCAGGGGGAACTTCAAGAATCTGAACATCGTTTTCGTCAAACAGTGCCCTGGCTCTTCCGGAAAACTGACCGGCAACGAAAGAGTCACCCTCGTGAAGAGTACCGTCTTGAACAAGAATATTCACTATGGAACCCCTTCTTGCATCAACCCTTCCCTCAAGAACCGTTCCTTTGGCCAGCCTGTCGGGAACAGCTGACAGTTCAAGCATCTCGGCCTGGATCAGAATCATCTCCAGAAGTTCATCCACCCCCACACCTGTGATGGCAGAAACTTCGGCACACTGAACATTTCCGCTCCACTCTTCAACAAGAACATTGTTCTTGGCGAGATCCTGCTTTATGAAGTCGGGGTTGGCTGTTGCAAGATCCATCTTAGTTATGGCAACAATAATTGGGATTCCTGCAGCCCTTGCATGTTCAATTGATTCTTTTGTCTGCGGCATTACCCTGCTGTCTGCAGCAACAACAAGAACAACAATATCTGTTACCATAGCACCTCTGGCACGCATTGCAGTGAAGGCAGCGTGACCTGGAGTATCTATAAATGTTACCTGATTGTCGTCACCTACTGTTGCAACGTAAGCACCTATGTGCTGGGTAATTCCACCTGACTCGGTGGCGATTACGTTTGTTGAACGGATACGATCGAGAAGTGCTGTTTTACCGTGATCAACATGCCCCATGATGGTAACAACCGGAGGCCGTTCCTCACGGGCGGCATCGGCATCGGAAACCCTTGCTTCCTCAAGAGCTTCGGCACCGTACTCACTGACTTCCCGAATGGTGAAACCAAGTTCTTCCGCAACCAGAGATATGGTATCCACGTCCAGCCGCTGATTGGCTGTAGCCATAACACCGAGTTTCATGCAGGCCGCTATTATCGCGTTAACCGGCTGCCCCATCTGCTGAGACAACTCTGCCGGGCTTGTAAACTCGGTAACCTTCAGAATCTTCTCTTCACCCTCGTCGAAGGTACGCTGTTCCTCGTGTCTCTCCTGTTTTTCCTTACGGTATCTGACTTTTTTACTCTTGCGGTTCTTTGCCCCGCCTGAATCCATTTTAGCCAGAATCTTCTTCACGTTCTTCACAGTCTCTGCAGAGACAACTGTTTTTTTCTTGCGCCTTCTCCGTTTGCGTTTCTTCGTTGCCCTTGTTTTGGCTTCGGCTTTCTGTTTCTCAAACTGCTGTATAACCCTGCCGGCATCCTCCACGCGAACGGTACTCATGTGGCTCTTCGCCTCTATTTTCAGTTCACCAAGAACCTTGAGAAGAGCCTCACTGGATATGTTAAGCTCGCGAGCCAGCTCGTAAACCCTTTTCTTCACTGCTTTATTTTCTTCCTTCAAGGAAATCACCTTCTTCCACATTTGTTAATCAGTGGCTTCCTCTGGTTCATTTTCAGACTCAGATGAATTATTCTGTTCATTTTCTTTGGCTATCTCAATCTGGTGCACTCTCTGTTCCACCAGGTCAGCTGCTTCCTGCAGTATCTGTGCAAGCTTCACAGGCCCGACACCCTGAACTTCCTGTAACTCTTGCTTTGTGGATTCAAGAATAATCTGTGCCGAGTCATAACCGGCTCTGCTGAGTCTTTCTGCAAGCTTATCATTCACGCTTGGCAATTCACTGACATCAACTCTGAGCATGTTCTCCCAGCGATTTTCCTCTTCCCACTGGCTCTGTGTCTTCAGGTCTATTCTGCGCTCTACCAGCTGCCCGGCAAGCCGCACATTGTGCCCGTTTCTGCCAATGGCAAGTGAAAGCTGGTCATCGGGAACCACAGCGATCAGAATGTCTTCCATCTCCCCTGTTTCGCGATTAAAAGACTGTTCTGAATCAATACTGAGAACCGTTGCCGGGGCAAGAGCCTGCGATGCAAGTACAAAACGGTCTCTGGTCCACGGTAGAATATCAATACGTTCACCGTTCAACTCCCTCATCACAGATTGAACTCGGGAGCCTTTCATTCCGACAAAAGCACCAACGGCATCAATACGCATATCGGTGCTGGAAACTGCAATCTTCGATCTTACCCCAGGTTCGCGGGCAATAACCTTGATGTTAACAATGCCCTCCTCGATCTCGGGTGCTTCTCTTTCAAAAAGCCTTCTTACAAGCTCGGGTGTTGCCCTTGAAAGAACCAGCTGGGGCTCCAGGCTCTCGGGTTTCTCAACTCTGATAAGAACAGGTGTTATGGAATCGCCCTGGTCATACCTCTCACCCCGGGCCCTTTCGTCTGCCGGAACAACAGCTTCAATGCTGCCTGCAACCTGTACAAGAATTCTGTTTCTGTAAACCTGCTGAACCCTGCATCTTGGAATAATTGAGCCAATTCTGCTCTCGTACTCTTTCCAGACCTGATTCCTCTCTGCAGACTTGACCAGAAGTAGGAATTCAGCTCTGAATTCATTGACCGCCGCTCTTCCAAAATCTGCTATACTGATGGGAACTGCAACCTGATCACCGATTTCACAGTTCTTGTCTATTTTTCTTGCCTTTTTGAGATCAATCTCTACGTGGGTCTTTCTTCGGGCAACTTTATCGACCACGGTCTTCAAAGCTTCCATGCGGATATCTCCGCTGCCCTGTTCCCACGTAACCTTGATGTCCTGTTCTTCTCCGTATTCTCTTATAGAAGCCTTGGCAAGACCAGCATGAAGGCTCCGCAGAAGAATCTCCCGGTTCACTCCCTTTTCCCTCACCAGGCCGGCGAGAGCTTCTATTCTCTCATAATCAGCCAATTGAACCCCCTGTTAAATTGCTTCCCGAGCCGAAAGTACACTTCCGGGATCAGTTACTCTTCCGCCCTCAAATGTTAAAAGCCCGTCTGTGTAATCTGCAAGAATTTCCGTGAACTCTTCGGACTGTGTTTTTACTTCCAGTTTTCTTCCAACACATCGCTTCCAGTCGTTCTCTGTAGACAACTGCCTACCAATTCCAGGTGAACTGACCTCAAGGGTGTAGGCTCCCTGTATCAGATCGAGGGTTTCCACTGCGTTGGCTATCGCCCTGGATACACCGGCACACTCATCCAGGCCGACTCTTCCCACTCTGTCTACAAACACACGAAGAACCCTTCTTCTTCCCGATTGAAAAAAGTTCGTGTCTACCAGCAGAAGACCGGACTCTGCAACTATTTTTTCAACATGTTCCAGCACATCATCATGAGTCAAGCAAAAACCTCCGAATGCAACAATATACAACCAGCATCTAGCAAAAATGGGCGCAACGCGCCCATGCCTGCAAAGCACAAGTACGGCTAATCTATTGTAAAACAGGTATTACATCAAGGGCTGGCGGGAACTCTTGCCACACCGCTTACCAGATCATCTGTAAGCAAATCCACCGTGGACAAGTGTGCATCCCTTATCTGTAAATGAATTCTGTCTGTATCCTCCTGCAGGATTCCTGCAACCACTGCCGACCATACTTCCGGCTTCAATTCCTGTATTTTATCTCTGCAGTAAAAAATACGATCAAGGAGATACTGATTCTGTTCCGATGCGAAAATGTTGTAATCCCACCAGTATGAGGTTACCACAAGGAAAGTCATCTCGAGTTCCATTTCGTACCACAACGAATTCAGCGAATCCGAAGCCATGCGGGAATGAAGGCTGTCTGAAAGCAGAGCTGGAAGACTGCCTGCAAGCCACGGTGCCGAAATACCGTCTCTCATAGCTGTTCTGCTGCCTCCAACTGCTGATCTTACCGACATTATTCCCTGTACCACATCAGGATCAATTCGTGAAACAAAACGATCGCTGTTCAACAACGCGTACACATCATCAAGATGTCTATCAATTACTATCTGAAATAAATAAATATCCATCGCATCACTGAATATTTCCGGACTCCAGTGTGACCTGAATACAACCTCTGCCGGCAGGGTGTAGAAGTCTGAAGAACTGGGTATAACAAGAGGGAAAGAACCTCCGAAGAATGAAGCGGATGTTGTCATAGTGAGAAGCTTTCCGAGAGCCTCACCATCATCCATTGCTAAGACCGTTCCATTCTCCCAGGCAGCGAACGGAGAGTATTCACCCATGTGTCTTATTCTCTCTGACAGAAGCTGCGCCTGTTCTGCCGTCAGAATTTCATCCGAAAGCCCACACATACAGCCTATAAGGGTATCTGCACTCTCAGGCTGACTTGAAACAATATACCAGGCTCTCTCAACAGTAGAACTGAAGTTGCCCTCCAGCTTGCCCCCCTCTGCATCACGATCAAAGCCAAGAAGAACATGATGGAAGTACAACAGCGCACCTGATACAGTATTAGGGTGTATGGCAATAAGAGCTGATACCTGATTAAAATAATCATCTCTTCTGTGCGCATGGATCCTGTAAGACTTGTAGAGTTCGTCCATGGACTGATCCAGTAAACCCATGTTGGAATAACCAAGTGCCAGGTTGTTGTGAACTTCGGCATAATCAGGAGCCATTGTTACCAGACTGTCGTAGGCGGCCATCCCCAGAAGCAATTCATTCCGAATCTGCTGTGGCGTAAGGGAATTTGTCAGCCCCGCCTGTTCAAGAGCCGACCGCATGGCAGGAACCGGCGGCGCCATAACCATGTACCTTGTAAGATAAGCACTTCCAAGAGCGTACCATCCGCCAAGATCATAGGGGTAAATTTCCGTTGCCTGTCTGGAATAGGCAACTGCGCTGTCCGCGAATACAGAAGCGCTCTGCCACTGAATTACAGCAGCATTCAAAGCATCTTCGTTACCGGAATCCGCCCACTGAGCTGCTGCGGAATAGCCTGCATTCATTGCGTTTTCGGTTCTGGCCAAGAAAATATCCTTGCCCTTGAACACAAGTACAGATGAACGGGACAGCGGCATGTAGTGCACAAAAATACCTGCAACAAGAACAGCAGCAACAACAACAAAAATGGCAGCAACGGCTTTCATTCTTTTACCAGGCGATACAGACCTCTGATCCCCAGACAGGTACACCATAACCAGGGTTGCGAACAGCCAGGCTGTCGGCGGCCACCTGAGGTGTACTGATACCAGTGCCTCTGCAAGCATTGCTACCATTCCGGCAAATGCACCTGCTCTAAGCAGATTAGCTTTTCTCAAGTAACCAAGCAGTCCCCACGCTGCCGCAGCCCAGAGAACAAAACCAGCAATACCCAGGTCGACAAGAATCTCCAGGTATTCACAGTGGGCATGAAGTGTGTTGTGGCTCACACCGAGAATACTGTACTGCGGATTTCGATAACGCGGAAAGAGAATCTGGAATGATCCCGGTCCATGCCCGACAAAAGGGCTCTCACGGAACAGACTCAATGCCCCGGACCAGATTGTTTTTCTTACCTGCAGTGTTCCCTGACCTTCCGCAGAAGGATCAAGCTCGGAAAGCCTGGAAGACATGGGAACGGCCACCATAGCAATAACACCCAGAACCAGAACCGCTGCGGAAACAATCTTCCCAGCAGACTTCGATGTGCTCCTGATAAACCACACCAGAAGAACAGTACTTCCTGCAACAACACCAATAACACTACCGCGGGTTCCACTGGCAACTATTGCTGCTGCGGCAAGCACAGTAAAAACAAAGGTGACGACGGTTCTCAGAACCACCGTCTTGTTCTTCTGTGAAAAGAAGTAAGCCGCACCCAGAGGAATAACTGCTGAAGCGAATCCGCCGAGAAGGTTGGGATTTCCCATACTTCCGGTACTTCTGCCGCTTCTTGTAAGAGCAGCATCCCATGTAAACACATTTATTCCCTGCCACTGCAGCAAAGCGTAAACAAACATCAGTGCAGACGAGGTCAGTAAAACAAGAGTAAACACTTTCAAATGAGCCTCATCTATGAACAGCAGTGATGAAATTGTTAACACCGCAAGGGAAAGCAGCATAAGAAATGTAAACGGCCCGTTGGGAGAATGAGCACCGGCAAAGTGCATTACCACCATAAGCAGCAGTACGGCAATAACAGACACCAGCGTGGTTCTGGGAAATCTGTCGGCATAGTAAGGTTTTCCAAGAAAAATGAACACAGCAGCCATCGCAGCCGCTATGCTTCCACCTGCCACGTAGAACATCTCTTTCACAAGAATGCTGTTCCTGCTGTTTGTCAACACACCGAAAATCACACCGGACATCACTGCGATCAGCAGTACAAGAAATGCCATAGAAACCTTTGTTCTCATCGATGAAAACCTTTCTCGCCGCGAGAAATAAACAACGCGAATACGCTAATAACACCAGAGGCATTTACGAAGGCCAGAACAGCCTGATACGGCTGCAGCGTAGGCAGAAGAAGCGCAGTTGTGCCCAGAATTGCAGAAAAAATATAAAGCATGAAAACGGTTGTTCGTTTAGAGTACCCCATGCGCATGAGCCTGTGAGCCAGGTGGTTTTTGTCCCCCTGAAAAAGAGGAAAACCGTGCTTCTTTCTGTAAACCAGAACCATAACTGTGTCTATAATGGGGACAGCTACAATAAGCAGTGGCGACAGTATCGCAAGGTAAGGAATAGAACCCCGGGGAGTGTAAACTCCGAGAACGGCAATGATACCCAGCATAAATCCCAGAAAGTTTGAGCCGCAGTCTCCCATAAATGTTGAAGCAGGCGGAAAGTTGTAGAACAGAAAACCTATGGAAGCTCCTGCCAGGGCTACACTGATAAACGAAACTGCCGGGTTACCGTGCATTACATTCAGCGCTGCAAAGAACAGTGCCGAAATTGCCGATACTCCCGCTGTAACACCGTCGGCATGGTCAAGCAGGTTAACTGAGTTTGTAATACCCAGAAGCCACACAAGAGTTATAGGCGCGGCCAGCCATGCAATACGCCCTCCCTCCAGAAACAGATGCACCTGGGCACCGTTAACCACGAAAAAAGCACCTGCGATCAAAACAACTATGGAGTGCAGAAGAAGCTTAACCTTCGGAGAAAGCTCAAATCTGTCATCAAAGAAACCAGTTAAAGCCATTAGAAATCCCGATGCCAGCACAAGAATACAAATTGACATCCACGACAAAGGTGTGTCGGCAATGCTTTCACCGGGCAGTACGGGGAATATCAGCATTCCAGCGATAATAGCGGCGGCAAATCCAAGAAAAACCGCAACTCCCCCCATAACAGGAGTACCGGAACCACCTGGTTTACCCCCTCTGTCTATGAAACCCAGTTTTCCTGCAAGTCGGCTCATAAGAGGGGTAAGTATCAAAGAAAACACCAGGGCAACTGTAAGCGAAGTGAGAAGAATCATAGTTTCTGCTGTGCTCCGCCGACGGCGAATATGTGTATTCTACCGCTGTCAATTTCAAATCTCATCTGTTCGCCGGGACGCACATCAGTATCAGGCCTGCACCTGGCCGTAACCTGCTCTTCACTCTCTGCTGTACCAATCACAACCTTCTCGCTGCCAAGGGTCTCTACCACCTCAACAGAGCACACAAATCTTCCTTCTTCTGAAACAAGAATGTCTTCGGGCCTTACTCCCAGAGTGTATGAACCATCTACAGTACCGGAAACAGGAAAACTACCCCCTGCGGCACGAAGTTCGCCACCTAGTATTTCAGCCTTAAAAAAGTTCATGGCAGGGCTGCCTATAAACCCGGCTACAAACCGGTTCGCAGGCTTGTTGTAAACTTCAAGCGGTGGTGCAACCTGTTGTATGTACCCGTCTTTAAGAACCACAATTCGGTCTCCCAAAGTCATGGCTTCTGCCTGATCGTGTGTAACATATATCATTGTTGCTTTCAACTTTGAATGAAGCCTAGCCAGCTCATTCCTCATCTGAACCCGAAGTTTGGCATCAAGATTTGACAGAGGTTCATCAAACAGAAAAACCTTTGGATTGCGTACAATGGCTCTTCCCACTGCAACTCTCTGCCTCTGCCCCCCTGAAAGCTCCCTTGGCTTCCTTTGCAGGTACTCTTCTATGCCTAGTATCTCTGCGGTTTCAGTTACTGAACGCTTTATTTCGGCGCGGGAAAACTTTCGCATTTTCAGAGAAAACGCCATGTTGTCGAAAACTGTCATGTGGGGATAAAGGGCGTAGTTCTGAAAAACCATAGCTATATCTCTCTTTGACGGTGTTTCGTCTGTAATGTCTTTGTTATCTATGAAAACCCTGCCGCTGGTGGCTTCTTCAAGACCGGCAAGTACCCTGAGTGTTGTGGATTTTCCACAACCGCTGGGGCCTACAAGAACAACGAACTCTCCATCGGCAACATCAATAGTAAAGTCTGAAAGAGCTCTTGAATCACTGCCGTACACCTTGCTGACAGCTTCAAATCTAACAGAAGCCAACCTATTCCCCTCTCGTCTCAGTCAACTAGAAGAATCGAAACAACATGACCACTAAAGACTGCCTTTTCCGGATTCAGCGGGTCTGGAAAAAACTGTGTTCCATTCACAAGAAAGGCATACCTGTATATGCCTCTGTCCAGGTTATCCGGCACCGAACCAACCCACAAACCATCACGGCTTTCCATAACACCGCAGGACGGATCAACCAGCCCGCGAACCTGTGTAATTCCCCCCCAGTTGTTCCAGTCACCCACCAGCTGAACCCTGGCTGCAGACGGGTAATGAAACTGCATTCCGTCTGACTGTGTTCTCTCTGCCGGCACAAAAACTGCACAGGAACACAGCAGCAAAGATAATGCAATCAGTCTATCCATGCAGATACCCCCATTCCCAGTGTTGTTGAACCCTGTTCCCACCCAACAGTGACTCCGGCTGTGATGTTTTCCCTGGCTCCGGTTATCTGAAGCAGGCACCCCGGCTCCGGGGAATCTGTATCGAGATCAGACATAACGGAAAACTCTGCCGAAACACCTTCCACAGGCGAGTACAGCGCAGTTGCCGTTGCCCGAAGACTGTCATCAAACAACTCTATTTTTCCACCGCAGCCGGCAGGAGACATTCTGTAAAAACCCGACAATTCACAGTGGAGGTTTTCAAGATGCTTAAAATCTGCTTCCAATGCCCAATCAATTCCAGCCTGTGACAAAATGTTCAACCCGATTTCGAAACTGGGTTCTGGCTCGTTCTCCAGAGCAGAAACGGCGGAAAAGTAGCCGCTGAAGGCTCTGCCGTTACCGTACATCCAGGCAGTAAGCCCTGCGGCACTTGAATCTTCATTGAGGGAGACAAGGGGAGCAACCTCCAGGGAAAACACGCTTCCATTGACAGGTTTCCACCCTCTTACCTGAACGCTGTATGTCCACCTGGAGTTTTCCTTCACAAAGAGAAACCACGGCTGCACTCTCTTTAAGTCGAGATACCCGGCAACAGTTTCCAGCTGGGCGGAATTTTCCCGTATACTGTTCCAAGCTACAGTTCCAAACCCCAGCCACGGAGATTTCACACTGTACCACGAGAGGGAGTCGCCAAACTGATTCCATGCCCCCTGAAAACCAAGAAGCCCTCCTGCCTCAACAGTTACTGCTGTTGAGTCGTCCGTTACATAACTGTTCCATTCTCTTACCGGACTGCCAAACCCCTGTATAAATGGTTTGATCAGCCCCACCGACACACCTGCCCCTATCCACTGTGCTCCAGGCCACCTGAAAAATGCACCTGCGCTTACAGGTTTAAGCCCAGCAATTGAATCAGATGCGTAACTAACCGAGGCTTCCCCGCTGAGGTCTGCCCAGTCTGAATGAAATGATCCCTGTGGAAAAACAGTAAGAGTGTCTGCTTTAAGAGTTCTTAACCCCTGATTCAAATCAGCGGAAGCAGAGGAATAAAAAAACATTCCCATATTCAGATCATGCCCTGCCGTTTCAGTTGAATCCGACTGGTGAAGCAGCACTGCGAGGGTAAAGATCAGCGCTGTCAAAAGAACCTCCTTGATACACCGATTCTGTGTTCAATTTCGTTTTCATGCAGTACCGCCCCGTATCCGAAACTCCAGTGCTGTGATGCAAACCCTGCACCGGCGTGAACATTGCCCCCATCCACTCCGGAGTAAACCCTGAATTTTCTAGTTATCATCAGTTCGCAGCCCACCTGCCAGCTGTGGTTACCATACCCTGCATGGGCTTTGAAATTTCTGTTGAATACCTGGCTGAAGCCGGTGGTTAACGCCCGATCATTCACGATATCTGTGTATTGCATACCAACTGCGAATGAGGGAAAAAGAGAAAACTGGATTCCGGCATCCAGATCAAAAGCATTTCCCCCCGTACTATCTGCGAACTGATACCTTGCGGAAACACCGGTTGTGATACTGGGACCGAACAGCCCCTCCATAAACCCGATGGGGTCCCCTGCCACAATGTAGCTTCCGGAAATCTGGGCCGCACCGGCTTTCTCTTCAGCATTCCAGCCAGCAGCAGACCCCAGGTGGAACCCTGAAGAACCAAGCGGCAGCACCGCAGCCACACACCCGGAAGGCTCAGCTCCCGATACACCGCCGATTGCAGCAACTTCAGGAAACTCAAACCTGCCCATTCCAGCTGGTGCAGCCATAGAAGAGACAGGATCGTTGCTCCAGGCAACTGGAAAAACACCAAGCCCTGTTTGAACAGGACCGGCAAAGTTCCAGAAACCAAGCAGAACCGAAATAGTCAGCACAGTTGTCAGTATGCTCCCCTTCCTTTGAGAACGGTAACAACCGTTCTGGCGAGAATTGCCATATCAAGCATAACGGATTGATTTCTCATGTAGTAGAAGTCGTATTCAAGGTTTTCGTGCAGCGGAAGATCCTTCCTTCCCATGATCTGCCACAGACCTGTAATACCGGGTTTAACATCAAGCCTTCTCCGCTGCCATGCATTGTAATCCCTGACGATAAAGTCCATCTCCGGTCTGGGGCCAACCATACTCATATGCCCCTGAAGAACATTAAACAACTGGGGAAGTTCATCAAGGCTGGTCTTTCTAAGCATTCTTCCAATTCCAGTAACCCTGGGGTCATCACCGGCCACAGGAGCTACTTCGTACTCGTCTGTTTCAGGTTTCATGGTTCTGAATTTGTACAGCGTAAATTTTTTGCCGTGCCGACCTACTCTGGTCTGTTTGAACACCGGTGAACCTTTACCCGTCACAGCAAGGATTATCCAGATTACAGCCATCAATGGTGCCAGTATAACAACAAGAACCGGTGACATTATCAGATCCATCAGCCTTTTCGTCAGGTTGCTGAATACTCCCCTGCCGGAGGATCCGATCTCTACCACCGGCATTCTGGAAATGCTGCTGAGACTGCTCACCCCGGCTGCAATTTCAAACAGGTCGGTTACAAGCATGAAGACTATGTCTTCCTTCTGAACTGAATTCACTATTCTGAGCATGTCAGTTCGACTCATGGATCCGCTGGCAAAGAACACTTCATCTATGGAAAGACTGTCTGCAAGACGGGGCAGATCTCTGGCCTCACCTACTACTTTTATACCACCGACCTCATCAGTAATACCCTGGTGTTCAACAAGAACTCCCTTTATTCTGTGTTTCGGCCCTGGGAATTTTCCAAGCGAGGTAATTACCCTCTCTGCAAACTCTCCGGAACCTATCACAATAGTTGCAGGCGACTGTTTAACAGGAGCAATTTTCCCGGCCAGGAAACTGAACACAGCTCTGAACAGAATATTCACCGGCTGAGACAGAACGAGAAATATCAACAGCATAATTCTGGAGTAGTCAATTTTTACAAGATAGCTTGCAGCCATAATAGACACAGCAAGATAAAAAACAGCACGAATCCTCCGGGCAAGCCCGGGAAAAGCGCCCTGCTGTGCAGAAAACACGTACATTCCTGTAGACCACCATGACGCAATCCACAACACCACAAGCACTGGAATCGTAGCTACGTAAGTGTTTATGGTATGGGTAAAACCGGGAAGCAAACCGAAGAGCCACACAGTTCTGATGTACCACGTTACCAGCAGTGAAAGGGGAACTGTAAGCAGATCCGCCGCGATAAGAAACAGAATGAACACCCGTTGCTGTCTTCTTATTGGCGCAAGCATCACACTGCCCTGCCCCGGGCGAAACCCGAAACGGCACCTGACACAAGAGCAACGGCTCTCCAGAGCGCAAAAACCGGAACAACCGGAATGGTAGACCTGTCTGTTTCACAGGCTGCACGGATCAGAGGAATACACACCAGCAGAAACACCAGCGCAGAGGCAGCCGTAAAAACAGGAAATACCGGAACAGCAAACAATGAAATCAGCAGAGGCATGGAAAACAGCATCTGAAGTTTCAGAGTCTGGGGCGTGTAGCCATCTGTAACAGCTCTTGCCGGAAACTTCCTTACAAGCATTATCCTCCACTTTCCGCGACGGTACTTGAGTTTGAAGTATGCAGTCCACGTGGCTCTGTGTACATGCGCAACCTTTGCTTCAGGCACAAATGCAATTTTTCCCCCGGCTTCTGTAAGCCTCCATGAGAGGTCAACATCCTCGTGCTCGGGCAGGGGAAAGCTCTCATCAAAACCGCCTAGTTTCTCAAGCCAGTTTCTTCTGAAACCTGCAGAGTATGTATCGGCAAGGTAAACAACAGGAGCCCTGCTCATAAGACAGTACCTCTCTTCAAACTCTACCTGAGCCAGCCGCTGCACAAGCCTGTGCCCTCCCGATGAATATACCCCTTTCACAGCCTGATATCCGCTATCCAGCTTTGCCGAAAGAAGCTCTGCCCATGCCGGCTCCGGAACGCAATCGGCATCTGTAAACAGAACAACAGGGCAGGATGATGCCCTCCATCCACGGTTCCTTGCCGAGGCAGGCCCGTTCTGCTCTCCACATACGCACAGATCTGTTAGCCTCTTTACCCCTTCAGGCGGCTGTTCCAGACCGTCTACAGAAAGCACTACGGAAATACGGGATCTTATTGATTGAACAGAGAGAGCTTCAAGGGTTGGAAGAACTGAATCCCACCGGCCTCTGAAAGGAACTACCACAGCGATATCAGTCACTTTTTCCGCCTGAAAAGGTATTTCCGAAATGTTCTGAAGGCGAGAAGGGTTCTGTGCCTTTCGCCTTTATCAAACAGGCTGTGCCACGCCTTCTTAAGTATGTAACCGGGCCTGAGGTAAAACTTTTTTCTTGCGTAGTTGCAGAACTCAACCAGCTCATCGGGACTCATGTCCGGTGTTTTCACAACACAGGCATGGGTACCATCTTCCTTCAACCAGTCTCTCCAGCTTGAAGTTACCAGCAGGCCGGCTTTCTGCACATCGGCGTACGCATCTGTTCCAGGATAAACCATAAGCGGGTAAAACTGTGCCGTATCGGGATTAAGGTTTAAAGCGAAATCAAGAGTGCGCCGGGCGGTGTGGCGGGTTTCCCCTGGAATACCGAACAGGAAACAGCCGTGAACAAGCACACCGGCTTTCCTGGCGCTGTTCATGAACTCCACCATCTGATCGGTTTTCAGCCCTTTACGCATGGATGCAAGAATTTCATTGCATCCGCTTTCAAAACCCACACACACAGACCGCAGCCCCGCAGAATGACACTGACGAAGGGTTTCATAATCGGCTGTTGCCCGCATATTGCATGTCCATGAAATGGTTACACCTGCTCTCACAATTTCGGAAGAAAGGTGACGCAGCCTCTGCATATCTGCTGCAATGGTGTCATCTTCAAAGAATATCGCCTGTACTTCCGGCATGTTTTCCTGAACCCACTTCATCTCGGCTACAACATTCTCAACAGACCGGCTTCTGTAGTGCCTGCCTGTAAGGGTCTGTGGAAATACACAGAAACTGCACTGATTTGGGCAGCCTCTTCCGCCGATAATCATCACCTGGGGATGAAGTGCATTGGGATTGTTGTACCTTTCCACTGGAAGATGAGCCGCATACACAGAGCTTACAAAAGGTAGTGAGTCTAGATCCTGAATGTACCCGTTGGGAGGAATAACTTCTGCACCTGATTCGGTTCGGATGGCTGTTCCAGGTATTCCATTAAGCGACCCTCCTGCTTCAACAGCAGCTGCCACTGCCAGAATTGGTTTCTCGTACTCCCCCAGAATCGCACCGTGAAACTTCTCTCCAAGCAGAACTGTTTCTTCAGGCAGTGCAGAAGGATGAGTTCCCACAACAAAAACCACAGCACCTGTTTCCGTAAGCATATCAGCAGTTTGAACATCTGAAATAATGGAAGGTGTGGATGTTTCCACTACAATCAGTTCCGGGGAAAAACTGCGGATTTTCTCTTCTGTCTGTTCCCAGTCAAGATTCATGGCCGGAGAATCCAGAAACTGTACAGTGTACCCTGTCTGCTCCAGTGCTCCAACTGCGTAGGAAAGCCATATAGGAAAATACAGAGTTCCGCTTCTGGTAACAGCCGGACTCCGCTGCCCACGACTGTAGTGGGGAAGAAAAGGCGGGTTAAGAGTTGTTATTCTCATTTTACTAACATCCCATCGAGGGTATAGAGAACCCTTTCAGTATCGATTGAAGTCATACAGTCCCCGTCTCCGGTGCAGCCCGGGAAAACGCTGTTTGAATAACAGGGTGAACATGACACAGTTCCGCAGAGGGAGACAATGCTGCCACGTCTGTAAAGGGAATCGGGGTCGGTGGGGCCAAAAAGAACAAGGGCCGGAGTATCTGATGAAACCGCAAGATGTGCAGGGCCGCTGTCGTTGCCTGCAAACAGGGCTGCCTTCGCGATAAGTGCTGCGGTCTCTCCCCATGAAAGCTGCCCTGCCAGGTTAACACCCCCTGCTGGTGATATTTCTTTCCTGTCCTGTTTTCCACCTGCAAGAAATACATTGTACCCCATCGACTGAATATACCTGGACACTTCGGCCCACCTGTCCACCGGCCATCTCTTCCAGGGTACATACTCTCTTGCGTTTCTGGCCCCTCCGGGAGCCAGTACAACATACTTCCCATCTCCTGCAAATCTCTCTGCAACTGTGAATTCTGCCCGGGTAATAGGAAATACCGGTTTGATGGAGGAGCACTCGACACCTGCAATTCTGCAGTAGTCACTGGCTGCAGGCTTTGCAATACCGAACCCGGTTGAACCATCTCCCCCGCTTGTTACCTGTGTACCTGTAAGAAATCTGAGCCACCGCAGAACTGCCGGCGAAGAACCCAGATGGATGACCCTGTCGTACCCCCTCTGCATGTGCCGCACAGACCATACCATAAGTTTAACCGCAGAGCAGGGGGCTGGAGACTGAACAACCATGCTCACCCCTGGAAGGCGGCTCCATACAGGAAAAGAAGATGGACCGGCAAGAACACTAACACTGTGTCCTTCTGCTATAAGGCCGGCAACCGCAGGTGTGGCCATAAGCGAATCGCCGAAGGCGTGCGTCTTTATCACCAGAATTCTCATGAAGGTAATTTCCCCGTTTTGAACCTTTCAAAAGAATATTTCATTGCAACAAGCGAAGCAATCGCCAGTGGAATATCAAGGGCAACCCTGTGGGGAGTTCCCGAAGCTGTAAGAAGATGCATCAGAATGTACCCGGCCGTTACTCCTGCGGTGTATACACCCTGCCAGCCCATGCGAACCATTAAATGCATACCGGCAAAAAAGAAAACACCTATCCAGAAAAAAGACAACAGCCCCAGTATTGTGTGTACCGGCGAGAAACTGTTAAGGGGAAAGGGTTTGAAAAACTCAGCAAACCTGCACGCTGACAGGTGAAGAAACACCAGCGGGTTAGCCTTCAGGAAACTGATCTGGCGCGAATACAGAATGCTGTCTCTCTGGAATTCCGTTTCCGTTGTAAAAACAGGGAATTCAGCCAGTTCAGCCTGGTTCAGCCTTGGCAGCCAGACCTGACGAACAGGACCGTAAAGCAGCGTTGCCCCTTCAGCTTCCCCCAGGAAAACATCTGTAAATATTCTGCCGTTGTACTCCCACATCTGCACACCCCCCTGAAGGGGAAGCAACTGGTATCTGCCCATTGTGTTCCTGTTTCTGAGTACCCATGGAGCAAGAACCACAGCAAATGAAAACAGCATAACAAGAATTGACGGCAGCCTTTTCACTGCAAATTTACCGGCAATTAGAACCACTGCAGCAAGCCATACAACCATTGGAAATGCAACAGGTCTTACTATAAATGTTATTCCCCACACAAGACCGGCCACAACACCGTTTGCAATCCTGGTATTCTCCAGAAAGCGTATGGAAAACAACAGCCCGGCAATGAAAAGAAGTGAAAAAAGAGCCTGAGTGGCTGGAACAGCCTGAAAATAAAGTTCAAAAGGGTCAAGAGCAATAAACACCCCGGCTGCCGTGTACCACCAGCCCGAAACAAACCGGGAGGCGATTCGCATTCCGAGAAACACAGTCAAGAGCCCGAGAACAAGCTGAACTCCAACAACTGCAGTCAGGTTTCCCATACCGGCGACAGCAAAGATAAACGCCTCGAACAGTGGGAAACCGGGAACAAAAAATGACGTGGGTTTCTCCGGTAGCAGCACACCGTAAAAACCGCCTGTTTCCCTGAAAAACTCAAGACTGGCGTCGCGCCTGGGGTCCGAATCGTGGAACATTGATTCAGACAGCATAAACCCTCTGCCGGAAGCAATGTTTTCTGCCAGATTGGCTTGAACCTGCCCTTCTCCTACCAGAAAAAAGCCGGATAC
>Ga0256845_1001529_pt1 | contig 18375 bp, 23 predicted proteins | sample RiftiametaG_FD_189101 | JGI IMG/M metagenome (GOLD analysis project Ga0256845, IMG submission 189101) | Tube worm associated microbial communities from hydrothermal vent at the East Pacific Rise, Pacific Ocean - Riftia | ecosystem: Host-associated > Annelida > Integument > Unclassified ...
GCAAGTATAAATATACACAGAGTTGGGGCATCGACTCTTAAGTGAGACATCGTAAGACCTGTTTTTTCAGGCTAGTGTTGTTTGAGCTTAGAATCCCCTGCCTTTAGGCATGGGGAGTATGTCAAACTATCATTCTCACAGCTTCCTTCAGCAAATAACCTAGCTACTTCACCTTTTTTTATAGATAAATCTCCATTTATACTAATTTCATCTGCAAAAATCACTAAAATAAATACAAGTTGCAGTAGAACTGCACTTTTTAATAAATTTCCAAAATACATTATTCAATCCTATTTATATAATTTTGATAGATTTTAACTATCATGCTATTATACATCAATTATCTTTTAATTCATATTATTGAAAAATATTAAAAATAGTTTATTATTGTTAAATAAATTTAATCAAATGATACTATATAAATCTTTGTTGAAAAACTAAAATTAGATTATTTTTAAGCCAATAGGATGAGAGAGAATTATAACCTTTTTACTCATCCTTTGGATGGACATTATTGGATAAGGTAGACTAAAGAGCCTCCTCATCCTCTTCACCTGTTCTGATACGGATAGTTTTCTCTACTTCGGTTACAAAGATTTTACCATCACCAATTTTACCAGTGTGAGCTGCTGATTTGATTGCATTAATTGCAAGATTTAGATACTCATCATCACTTACGATGACTGTTATTTTTACTTTTGGTATGAACTCTACAACATACTCTGCTCCTCTATATAGTTCAGAGTGACCCTGTTGTCTTCCGTAACCTTTTACTTCGGAGATTGTCATTCCCTCGATTCCTGCTTCTACTAGAGCGTCTTTTACATCTTCTAGTTTAAATGGTTTTATTATTGCTTCTATTTTTTTCATTTTTTTCCTTTTATTTTTCGGTGCGTTGGCAAACGCACCCTACGAATTTTTTTAATTATATAGTCCGTTTGAACTCTGGGTAGGCTTCCATACCACACTCTGTAGCGTCAATTCCCTCTAGTTGTTCGTCATCATCTGCTCTAAGTCTAAAGAATTTGTTGATAATAAAAATAGTAATCCAAGATATAGGAAAGACGATAATTCCAACCACAATTATACCTTTTAGTTGTGTCATAATGCTTACATCTGAAACAAAAATACCAACAGCCAATGTTCCCCAAATACCATTTACTAAGTGAACGGATAATGCTCCCACAGGGTCATCCATTTTAAACTTATCAAATATAGGAACAGCCCAAACAACCAACGCTCCACCGATAGCACCAATCAATATCGGAGTATACATATCAAATCTATCAGGTCCAGCTGTTACTGCTACTAATCCACCCAATGCACCATTTAGCATCATTGTAATATCAAATTTTCTATAACGAAAATAGGTAAGTAACCAACCAGTGATTGCACCTGCAAGTCCTGCTGTATTTGTATTCATTATAGTGAGTGCTACTGCATCAGCATTCTCTTTTGATGAGATTGAACCTACTGAACCACCATTAAATCCAAACCAACCAATCCATAATAAAAATGCACCTAGTGTTACCAGAGGAATACTAGAAGCTGGTATAACTTTTATGCCACCATTCTTTTTGTATCTTCCTCTACGAGGTCCCATAATGAGAATAGCTGCTAATAAAGCCCAACCACCTGTTGAGTGAATTACAGTAGAACCTGCTAAATCAGCTAACCCTGAAATATCAAGGAGTGTATCACTCAAAAAGTTTGCTCCCCAAGTGATATTGACGATAGTAGGGTATATAAAAGCTCCAACAATAATAGTAAATAGAGCTAATGGCAAGATTCGAGACCTCTCACTTACCCCTCCACTCATAATATTTACAACTTTTCCTACAAATGCCATCTGAAATAGGAAAAAAGCATATTGACTCATACCATCTTGGTGAGTCCAAGAACCAAAAGCATACTCATAACCAATAAGTAGGAAACTCATAGATGCCAAAGCGTAAATCATAACATTTACAGTAAGTACTGCTGTAACATTTTTGGTTCTTACCAATCCTGCTTCAAGCATGGCAAAACCAGGTACCATAAATATAATAAGGGTCATTGCAAAGATTGCAAAGAAGGTGTCGATAATATACGACGGATTGTCAAGTGTCATTTGGTCTATCCTTTTGTTTTTTAATGGTGTAATTTTATCAAATTTGTTTTTATTATTAATAGTAATTATGATTAAAAATGAACAAATATATATAATAGAGAGAAAAAGTAACTTTAAATAATCTTAAATTAAGGAAAATTTTATATTCAAACAAAGATTTTTTCTGATATAAGTATCTCTCTAAAATTTCACTTTGGATTTAAATTCGGGATTTCAAGAAGATAAGCTAAAATAACAAGAAGAGATGGAAAGTTGAGGGGTTTGAAATTAATTTTGGGTAGATACTTATCTCTTTCTTTTGACTATCTCCAACCTCTGTGGTCGAATAGTAAGCTCACTAACCACAGAGGGAGTATTCAAAACAAACCAAACCGTATCAGCAATCTCTGAAGCTACTATATGAGTTTTCTCTTTTGGAGATGGTTCAAAACCCAAATTATCAAAAAAAGCTGTCTTGGTAATATCAGGATTGATAGTTGTCACCTTAACGCCATTTTTTCGTAGCTCCTCAAACAGTGAAAGAGAAAACGCCCTAAGTCCACTTTTGGTAGCTGTATAGAGTGCTGAAAATTTACTACTTCTAGTTGCTTCAATTGAGCTTATATTTATAATATGCCCTTGCTGTTTTTTTAGCTCTCTAAGTAGTAGATTAGTAAGCAAAATAGGAGCATGTAGATTAACGGTTATTAACTCCTCTATTTTTGAGGGTGCTATCTGCTCATGTGGCTCAAAAACTCCTACACCTGCTACATTGATAAGTATATCTATAGTCTCTGTTTTTAGTAGATTTTTTATCTCTTTAGTTAGAGTTTTAGTGTCTCTTAAGTCGCAGATAATTGAGGCTTTTTTTCTACTAACTCCTATGATTTTATAATTGTTTTTTGCTAGTTTTTTGGAGATGGCTTTGCCTATACCACTACTTACTCCTGTTATTAGAGCTGTTTTCATTATATAATATCCCCAATACTATCCTGAAATACAAACTTCCTATGATACTCCAAATACTCTTCTCTATCTTCGGGATAGATTCTCATAATATTTTTAGCATTAGGATTGATATTGAGTTTTTCCCATGTATAGCTACTAAGTTGTGTTCCACAAATCAAGCGACCGTTATCTAAAAAAGTTATATATCCTTGGTCAAAGAGTTTATCATAAGTAGGAGACAAAGAAAGCCCATTGAGATAATCAATGGCTTGGTCGGCTCTATCCTCATTTATACAGACTTGATAGGGTTTAATATGATTAATATGACTAGCAACCATCACTTTTCTCCAAAAATCTTGATTTAAAATAGTGTACTTCACTAATAGCCTTTATTGCTTTAAAATCATTCAAATTATCCACTTCAAGTATTTCTTCTATGGAAATATTTGGTATTTGTATAGAGTATGATTGTCTTAAATACTTTTTTATAGCTTCTATTTCTGTTCTTCCATAACTATTTCCTAAATGAGTAGATTTTTTATAAATAGCATATAATAAAAATTCTTCTTTTTTTTTCATCTTTTAAAAATCCTCTCATTATGATATTTTAAAAAATTTAGATTTGGTAAAAATTTTTTAGGTAAAGTTATCTGTTTCCCTTCCAAATCTAAAAAATATTTACTTTGCTGTTTTTTTAATTCAGATGAAATTATTAATCTATAATTTTCATCAAAAGATATAAGTCCTTTATCAAAAGCTTTATCATGTAAACTATTTAAACAAAGTCCATTGTGAGGATTTAATCTATTTTTTTTATCTTCTGACCATGGAATTATATGACTAGCAATTAACAATTGTGGTATATTTATTCCTGTTAAACAACAAGTTGAACTATAAGAAGATAAAACAGATTCTCTAAAAAAAGTTTGATTATTTCTTGTTTTAACTAATCGTAAAATATCTTTCCCCTCTTTTAACTTGATAGTTTCTTTTTTTATAACTCCAGCATTTATTTTAAATTTTTGTAAAAGATTTTCACTTTCTTCGATTAGAGTCTCCCAATTAGCAGTAAATTCATAAAAAATTTCTCTATCTAATTTACTACAATTTACAGCTCCCTTGATTCCTCTTTTTGTTAGTTCTGAATCTAAACTTGCAAAGTTTACAAGCTTCCATGCAATAGCAGAAGGAGTTCTTTCTAAAAGTTGAGATAAAAAAATTATAGATGGATGTCTGTAGTTTATTTTACTAAACTCTATTTTACAATATAAATTAAATGTAATAATTAACTCTTCCCTTGTCCATTTTCTCCTTATTTTTTTCATAATAAAGTTTTACCTTTATCATGATTTATAAGCCCTCTTCTTTTTCCAACCATTGAAAAGGATTGACAAGGACTTCCACCCACAAGCAAATCAACTTTACCTTGATACTTTGTTCCATCTATATCATGAACATCATTGTACCAACGATTTTCATCTATATTATAATTGGCAAAATAACTCTGTTTAACAAATTTATCATTATCACTAGCAAATATAATATTACTCTTTAACTTTAATCTCTTTAGGGCAAACTCAATCGCTCCAATCCCTGAAAACATTGTAGCAAGGCGAATAGTTCTATTTGGATATAAGAGCTTTTTCTCTCTCCAATCTTCTATTTTAGGAAAAGTAGGCATTTTAAAATTCATATAATTCTCATTCTTAGGTGTTAATTTCATTGCCATAATTATATCCTTTTATCTTGTGTTAAAGTTATTATAATAACTTTTTATAAAATAAGATGGAAATATGTCAAATTGTCATATTATTTGAAATTCTAATCTTTATCTTCTTACGATACCACTCTATCATATCCCCCTCCATCTCATCATTACTCCCATACTCAAACCCAAAAACCTCACTCCATAGCGTTGCATCCTCCATACAAAGATAGAAATAGACCTTGCCATGCCAAGCTTTAAACATATTATAAACCTCACCAAACATCTCTTTTTTGGTCTCTAAAGGATAGGAGAGCTTACCACTTGCATTAGTTAATGGCATTTGGAGTATTTTGGTGCTAAAGTTTCTCTCTCGAAGCTGTTTGATAACAGGTTTTATAAAAGTTAGTGTTCCCATAGAGACCATAGCCACTTGATTGGGGTCAAACTCACTAATTAGTCTATCAACTATTGCTCTATACTCATCTAAATAGTTCTCATAAACAATAATAGGGTGAAAATGAAATCCAACCAAATTACCTTTGTTGGCAATGGCTTTGGCACTTTTGATTCTCTTCTCAAGAGATGCAGTTAAATGCTCCTCATTATCTATAATGGTTTGAGGATTTAGTGACCAAGTAGAGATAATATTTGCGGGAATTTCATTCTCTAGTAGATATTTAATATTATCCGATTTGCTCTTTAGCTCCAAGATAACATTTGGATTTTCTCTAGCGAATTTAAATAATGCCTCTAGTATTCCCCCTCTATTTCCCCACATTAGAGAATCAGAACTCTGTCCTGTTCCAATATGGTATGTTTTGTTTGAATCAAGCTTTAAATTTTGTAGTCTAGTTTTAAAATTTTTATCAAATCCTATCTGGTTTTGGTTATAAAATGATTGAATTGAGCAGTAGCTACAATCAAACCCACAACTCTCAACAGCATCCAAAGTCAAAAGATTACAACATCTAGTTTTTGGGGAAGCCACAGGACAGTAACCAAAACCTAAATTGTTTTTTTGAGTCTCTATTAATCTATATTTTTTGTTGCCACTAGAGCTATTAAAACCGTCGTAGCTTTTGGGTTTCTTTTTTATCTCTTTATAGAGATTTTTTAGGTGGTTTATGGTCTCTTTTTTACTTCCCTTATCTTTCCACAAATCCATAATAGTTGACTCTTGCCACATAACTAAATCTGTAGCCATATCTATAAGCGATTTTATATCTTGAAAAGAGAGTCTATACTCACGAGCTTTTGTCTCTATAAACTCTTGGGTTTGGGGAGTTAGTTTATAAAAATTACTATTTGAAATGTGCTTTTTAAATTTTATTGAATACTCTTGCATGGTCGAAATAGTAGCCTATTTTATCTAAATTATCCCCTATAATCCTCCATACAAACTGTTTAGTAGGAGTAGTTGTATCAAGATAATCTGATACTACTTTAAAAATATAGACCTCATCTATCTCTTTGGTAACTTCCAAAAAATATCGAGACTCCATATCTACAAGCGTGGTACTTAATAGATTTGGATTCTCTAATCCCTTATCAACACAACTAATTGAAGCGTAAGCAATAGTATTAAGATGGTGAGTTGTGCAAAAGAGTCTACCAATGGGTACACTTTTCTCTTTGCACCCTGCAATGCCTATATTGATAGCTCTTTTGATTGGGTAGAGTGGTAGTATCTCTTTTAATAGATAGGTCTTATCTCCCATTCCTGTTACAACCAAGATAATTTGACTATTTTTATAGACTCTATAGGGTTTTTTTGAGATAAACTTTAGTTTTAGGTACTCTATAATCGATTTTGCTTCGGCAAATAGGGCTGTGTGGAGTAGTATCATTCTATTTTCTCTACTATTGTTTTGTGTTATTTTAGCAGATTTATTTTATAGTATTCTAAAAAAATAATAGTTTAATTTTTTTCAAAGTTATTATATTACTCTCTTTGATTTAACTCCTCATAAATTTTTAGCTATAATATGATAGAATTAACTAAAAATTTAGGAATTATATTAATGCAGACAAAAATCAAAGAGGTTATAGAGACAACAATAGAGGAGCAGAGTGAAAATCTACCAGCAGTTCAACCAGAGGAGCAGAGCCAATTAGAGAAGGCTCTAAATGAACTAAATTTTGATGATAGAAGCTCTATTATCTATTTTGGGGCATCTGCTCAAGAGGAGCTTGATGAGATTTCAAACCGTATGATAGATGGGGTCAAAAACAAAGATACAGGAGCTGTAGGAGCTGTACTCAATGAGATGGTAGCATCTATCAAAGGGTTTGATATTGATGAGATAAATCCAAATAGGTCTCTACCTTGGTATCAGAAACTATTTGGAGCTACTAAACCGTTGGCTAAATTTATTCAGGGTTATGAAAAAGTTCGTGACCAGATTGATGAGATTTCTCATAGTTTGGAAGAGCATAGGTCTACTCTGATGAGAGATGTAATCTCACTAGATAAACTATATGAAGCAAATCTCAACTATTTTAGAAAATTAGAGCTATATATTGAAGCAGGAGAGATAAAGAAAAAGGAGTTGGCTCAAAATATTATCCCTCAATATGAAGAGAGAGCAAAAGATGGAGATATGATGTCTATACAGGAGCTAAAAGAGATTAGGGCTTTTGGTGATGATTTGGAGAGGAGAGTTCATGACCTACGACTATCACGACAGGTTGCTATGCAGTCTCTTCCTAGTATTAGATTGATTCAAGATAATGACAAATCTCTAATAAACAAAATCTCATCTACTCTTGTAAATACTGTACCACTATGGCGAAACCAATTAGCACAGACTGTTACTATATTTAGAAGTCATGAATCAGCAAAAGCTCTCAAAAATGCCACTGATTTGACCAATGAGTTATTGAAGAGAAATGCCGAAGGGCTTAGAGATGCAAACCAAGAGATTAGAACACAGATGGAGAGAGGTGTATTTGATATAGAGAGTATCAAAGTAGCAAATGAGACTCTCATAGAGACACTAAATGACTCTCTAAGAATTGCTGATGAGGGTAAGGAGGCTCGTGTAAAAGCTCTAGTAGAGTTGGACAAAACAGAAAAGAAATTAAAAGATGCTCTCTTGTCTACAAAAGCAAAGATGGAAATATCAGCAGATAAGACTATAGAAGATTTGAATAAAGGATAGATTATGGGTTTATTTGATTGGTTAACAGGTCAGTTTATAGATGTTATAGAGTGGTTGGATGATTCTCATGATACAATGGTTTATCGCTTTGAGAGAGAGGGTAATGAGATAAAATATGGAGCAAAACTAACTGTTCGTGAGTCTCAAGTGGCTGTATTTGTCAATGAAGGGGTTATTGCAGATGTATTAGCTCCTGGTATCTATGAGTTAGATACAAACAACTTACCAATTATAACTAACCTACAACATTGGCATCATGGGTTCAACTCACCCTTTAAAGCAGAGGTATATTTTTTAAATACCAAGAGATTTACAGATATGAAGTGGGGAACAAAAAACCCAATTATGGTTAGAGACCCTGAGTTTGCTATGGTTAGGCTTAGAGCTTTTGGAACTTATGAGATTCGGATAACTGACCCAGAGAAGTTTCTAAAAGAGATAGTAGGAACAGATGGTCACTTCACCACAGATGAGGTAGAGGAGCAGTTGAGAAACTTGATTCTATCCAATTTTACACATATATTGGGAGAGAGTAGGATTCCTATTTTGGATTTAGCCTCTAACTATAATAACTTTTCTAAATATATGAGTGAGAAAATTGCTCCACACTTTGAAGAGTATGGACTACAACTTACCAAGATATTAGTAGAGAATATATCTCTACCTGAAAATGTAGAGAAGGCGTTGGATAAACGAACAAGCAGAGCAGTAACAGGTAATCTCGATGAGCATCTAAAATATCAAATGGGTGAGGCAATGGGCAAAGAGGGAGGAAGCACTATTGGAGATATGGCGAGTATTGGTGCAGGAATTGCAATGGGTCAAGATATAGCAAACAGTATGCGTTCTCCAAGCCCAAAAGAGACCCCACCACCACTACCAACAAGAGATGAGACTCTATATCATGTCGCTGTAGATAGTCAGACCAAAGGACCTTATGATATGAAAACAATCAGAGGTCTCATAGACAAAGGGAGTATAAAAAGAGATACGCTAGTGTGGAAAAAGGGTTTAAGTGAGTGGAAGGTTGCTGATTCTCAATTTGCAGAGGAGTTTGAGAATACTCCTCCACCACTTCCTTAGTCGATAATGAAATTTCAATCTATAAATTTTAGTTGTGAGGGGTGTGGCGCTCCTCTTCGGTATAGTCCTGTTACGGACTCTTTACGCTGTGAGTTTTGTTCTAATATAGAGCCTATTTCTCTGTCTGATGAGGTTATAGAGGAGTATGATTTTTATGAGGCTTTGGAGTTTTTGGGGAGAGATAGAGCAAAAGAGATTACAAAAGAGGTCAAATGTAACAAATGTGCTGTTACATTTGAGCTAAACCCATACTCTATCTCCTCTAACTGTCCCTATTGTGGTACACCTGCTATTACTGATTTTGTCAAAGAGATTACACCCAAATCTATCTTGCCATTCTCTATAACAGAGGATGAAGCTACTATGAGATTCCAAAAGTGGCTTGGTTCGTTATGGTTTGCACCATCCAAATTAAAGGAGTTAGCAACAGGGGATAAAAAGTTGGTAGGGTATTACCTACCTCATTGGACTTATGATAGCCAAACCTATAGTAGATACCGTGGTCAAAGAGGTACTATATACTATGTTACTGTAGAGAGGAGAGTTATAGTAGATGGTAGAGAGCAACTAGTTAGACAGAGGGAGGCTAGAATCAAATGGACTCCTGTAGAGGGTGCTGTATCTAACTCTTTTGATGATGTAACTGTAGGTGCATCCAAAACTATCTCTCATGCTATTTTAGAGAGTCTATCACCTTGGGATACCACTAAACTTCTCCCTTATGATGAGAAGTATCTATCAGGTTTTGAGTCAGAGGAGTATACAATAGGATTAGATAATGGATTTGAGTTTGCCAAGATAAAGATGGATAGAGTTATCTATAGAGATATAAGACGAGATATAGGTGGAGACCAGCAACGCATAGATTTTGTAGATACCAAACATAGCAATACTACTTATAAAAATGCCCTTTTTCCTGTTTGGGTAGCAGAGTTCAAATGGAGAGGAAAAATATATAACTATGCCATCAATGGACAGAGTGGTGAGGTTGTGGGAGAGAGACCATATAGTATTGTCAAGATAGTTTTTTTGGTTGTATTTATACTGCTTGTGGTTGGTGTGGGTATCTATCTAGGAGAAAATCCTCAGTTTATTGAAAGTATCAATTTCGGAAAGATATGAGCTAAGGCTTTTAGTTCAAAGGGAGGTATTTTAAAGGAGGTAGTTATTAGACCTTAACTCATATAGGAATTTTATAAAGGAGTAAAATTCAATTCCTTATCTTTCATATAAGTATTATAGTGTTTATTTGTAAATGGTTGGATAATCAAAAGTCAATGGAGGGTTAATGAGATAGCTATATCATTACCCAACCCAAGATTAAATAGAGAATAGAAGCCAATCCTGCACTTATTAGAGCATATGGCATCTGTGTCCTAACATGCGATATATGGTCACATCCACTAGCCATAGAGGAGATAATGGTAGTATCAGATATAGGTGATACATGGTCTCCAAAAATACCACCTGAAATTACAGCACCTATCATAAGTGGTGTATATATATCAAAATTAGCACCTAGAGCTAGAGCGATAGGCATCATAATAGAAAAAGTCCCCCAACTAGTACCTGTAGAAAAAGATGTAATAGCAGATACCAAAAAGACCAAAAATGGTAGAAGATATGGAGAGATATTACCATCCATAATATGAGCTAAATAGTTGGCTGTTCCTAAACCTTTGATTACATTACCTATGAGAAATGCTAGAAGTAAAATCAACACTATAGGAATCATATCTGATATACCCTCGTAGAGCGAATTAAAATACTCTTTGTGTTTTAGATGTTTTCCTCCAACAAAATAGAAGTATATAAAGGCTAATGTCGCAATAACAGAGTAGAATACAGAGGTGGAACCTGAACCTTTGAGTATATCTCCATCTCCTGTATAATATAGTGAGATGGGAACCATGACTATGAGGACTACAAGAGGGAGTATCATTAGTAGAGGTGATTTATTTTTGTGACTATCTATCATAGGATTTGACTCTATTGTATGAGGTTTGGCATGACGCATTGGGCCAATATTTATATCAAAGAGTATTACTGCCAAGACTAAAAAAACTGTAATAATAGAGTAGAAATTAAACAGAATAGACTCTATAAGCAGAGCTACTCCATCACCTGTTATAACATTGGTATCAATCGCTGTAACAATCAGACCAAGTAACAAAGCCCCCCAAGCATTAAACGGTATCAGTGAGCAGATAGGTGCAGAGGTTGAGTCACATACAAATGCTAGTTTTTCTCTACTAACACCATTTTTATCACATAGAGGTCTTGCTACAGTACCTGCTACAAGTGCTGTAATAGATGACTCTATAAATATCACTACCCCCAAAACATAAGCGAGAAGAAGAGAGCCTTTTGGTGAGTCTAAATTTTTCTCTTTGTTACTCACATAGTTTATAAAACCATTAACACCACCTGAGTCGCTAATGAGTTTGATAATAGAACCTACCAAGAGAGCAAATAGAACTGTTTTGGTTATCCATCCCTCTGCAAATAGCCCCACAAAACCATTAAGAAGTGCCAATATAGCGTCTAATGGATTAAAGTGATGAATCACCAACTCCCCTAAAAATATACCCGAAAGTAGAGAGACAACTACATCTTTGGTGATGATTGCCATAATTATAATAAAGAGTGGGATTAGAACAGATAATACTCCTAGATTTTCCACGGTTTTTCCTCGTTGTAAATTAAAAAAAGATTATAACATGAATTAAAAGCAAATTTAGGTAGAATACGAGCAAAATTTAATAGAAGGTAAGAATTGATGAAAGTAGTAGTAATCCAAGGTCCAAATCTAAATATGTTAGGTCATAGAGAGCAGAATATCTATGGTCCAATGAAACTAGAGGATATTCACAAACAGATGGAGGGATTTGCAAAACAGAATGGTTTAGAGATAGAGTTTTTCCAAAGCAATTTAGAGGGTGAAATTATTGATAGACTCCAAGAGTGTATGGGTGAAGCTAGTGGTATTATTATTAATCCTGCTGCATATACACACACATCTATCGCTATTCGTGATGCGATTGCTGCTATTCAGATTCCAACTATTGAGGTTCATATATCAAATATTCATGCTAGAGAGGAGTTTAGAAAAAAATCTCTAATCGCTCCTGTATGTGCAGGACAGATTTCAGGTTTTGGACCATTCTCTTATCATATGGCTATGGTTGGTATAGTTCAGATTATAAATGAAGTAAAGGCTATGAAAGAGGCTCAACAAGCTCAACTAGCACAACAAAATCTTAAAAAATAGTTCTTTAGTTTTAAACTCTTTTTTGTGGTTGGCTAAAGCCAACCCTACAAAATTTCACATATCAAAAAATCACAGAAAAAGGTAACTTAACATATGAATTATATACTAAAAAATGAAAATGCAATATATTATGAGTGTGGTTACAGTTGTGATAATGCTCTCTATATCAAGCTAGGAGCAGAGGCTTTTTTTCTCACAGATAGTCGCTACAAGATTGAAGCAGAACGGTCTGTTGTTGATGCAGAGGTTATTATAGAGTTAGATTTATATAAAAAAGCCAATGCTATTATCAAAGAATCAAAAATCAAAAAACTAAACTATGACCCAAAAGAGTGGAGTCTGTTTGCTTTTGATAAGCTAACAGATAAGTTAAATATAAAACTCAAACCAAAACCTGATATGTCTCACAAAAAGAGAATAAAAAAGAGTTTTGAAGAGATTGAGACTTTGACTATAGCTTCTCAACTCGGAGCAGATGCTTTTGATTTTTTTGCAGATATGATTAGAAGTGATGGATTTAAAATAGATGAGTATAGCCTAACCTATATGGCAAAAACAGCACTCTCTGAATATGGTAAGTATGAGTTATCATTTGACCCAATAGTAGCAGTAAATGCCAATGCAGCTAAACCACACGCTACACCCACAACTGATATTTTACATAAAAAAGATTTATTACTAGTTGATGCAGGATTGAAATACAAACGATACTGTTCAGATAGAACAAGAACAGTTTACGCCAATAAAAATTTCTCTTTTGATACAGAGCAGAGATTCAAAGATAAAAAGATTCAAAAAGCATATGATACTGTCCTAAAAGCACACGATAATGCTATAGAAAAAGCGAGAACAGGGATGAAGGCAAAAGAGGTGGATGCTCTAACTCGCAATATTATTGACAAAGCAGGTTTTGGTAAATATTTTGTTCACTCTACAGGTCATGGGGTTGGGTTAGATATACATGAGATGCCATATATCTCCTCAAAATCTGATACTATTATCGAAGATGGAATGGTCTATACAATTGAACCAGGTATTTATATACCTGATGAGTTTGGAATTCGTATAGAGGATATGGTAGCTATGATTGATGGTCGAGCTGTGGTTCTTTGATATATGGATAGAGAGAGTAAACTTTTTTTTAGAGAGTTATATCCCTACTATGCGTTTAGAAAATCATCTAAACCTTATATCGCTGTTTTAGGAATTGGGGGGAATATTGGAGATGTTCCTAGGAGATTCAATCATCTATTTTACTATTTTACAAAATCACCTTTTGTAGATATTGTTGAGACTGCTCCTATATACAAAAATCCTCCATTTGGATATATTAATCAGGACTATTTCTACAATTCTATAATGATTATCAAAACTCAACTCAAACCTAAAGCACTTTTACGCTATATTCTCCATACAGAAAAGAGGTTTAGACGCAAACGGTCATTCAAAGATGCTCCAAGAACGCTAGATATAGATATGATTTTTTATGAAAATATAGTGATGCAGAGTAGAGATTTGACTCTACCTCACCCTCATTGGCATAAGAGAGACTCTGTATTGATACCTCTAAAATATACAAAGAGTAGAGTATGGGTAAAAAAGTATTAGTTGGTATGAGTGGTGGGGTCGATTCGACTGTTACTGCTATACTATTGCAACAAGAGGGTTATGAGGTCACGGGTGTATATATGAAACTACATGACAATGAAGCCTATCACAAAAAAAATTTTGCTAAAGCCAAAAGAGTTGGAGAGTATTTGGGTATTGAGGTTCTTTTTCATGACCTCTCTGTAGAGTTCAAAGAGAGGGTTTATGACTATTTTGTAGATAGATATAGAGCAGGACTTACGCCGAACCCTTGTGTTTTGTGCAATAGAACTATCAAATTTGGCAAAATGGTAGAGTTTGCTGATAGTCTAGGGATAGAAAAGGTATCTACAGGACACTATCTAAAGTGTGATGGCAAGTTCTTTTATATGGCAGAGGATAAGAGCAAAGACCAAAGCTATTTTGTAGCACAAGTAAAAAAAGAGATTCTACCTAGATTGATTTTTCCTCTTGGTGCGTGGCTCAAAGATGATGTAAAAGAGTTTGCCAAAAATATACCTCTGTTACAAGATATAGGAGAACAAAAAGAGAGTAGTGAGATATGTTTTGTAGAGAATGACTATACAGAGATTTTAGAGAGACATATGAATATAGACCAAGCAGGAGAGACTATCTATGCTGATGGAACAGTAGTAGGAACTCACAAAGGCTATATGCACTATACTATAGGAAAACGAAGAGGTTTTACTGTAGATGGCGCACATGACCCACACTTTGTTCTCTCTATAAATCCCCAAAAAAATCAGATAGTCGTAGGAAAGAGAGATGAACTAGCCAAACATAGCTTTGGAATTAGACAGATAAATCTATTTGATGATTTGGGTAATGAGTTTGAGTCTATGGTTAAGGTTCGTTATAGAACTAAAGCTATTCATTGTAGAGTAGAGCTAGAGGGAGATATAGGGTTTGTTACTTTAAGTGAGCCTGTTTATGGTTTAGCCTATGAGCAGGTTGCTGTTTTTTATGATGACAATAGAGTAATAGGTTCAGGAATTATCTGCTAATCTTCATATAGACAAAATTTTGATACAATTTTAAAAAGTAATTAAAATATATTATTTAAATTAAAAGGAACAGAGTGAAAATAGCTGATAAAAAAGCACTAAGACGAGAATCTATTATACAAGCTTCGCTACAACTATTCTCTAGTAATGGTTTTCACAGAACAACCATACCCGATATTGCCAAAAAACTAAAAATGAGTGTGGGCAATCTATATAACTATTTTGCATCCAAAGATATATTGGCAAAAGAGATTATTAAATATACATCAGAAGTTTTAGGAGATGAGATAAAAAATGTAAATGAACTTGAAATCTCAACTCAGAAGAAGATAACAAAAATCGTCGAACTCTATTTTCGCATGGCAAAAGAGAGACCTGAGATGATAGAGTATTTTCTACGCGTATATCTATCACACCGTGAGGTTTTTCGTGATGGGTGTGAGGGGATGGTTTGTGTCTCCAATTTTATTACAGAGATTATGATTTTCTTTGATGATGGAGTAGCATCAGGTGAGCTTAGAAACCAAGACTTCTTCTCTGCATTTGGACTCTTTATGGGGTATTTGGGTGGAATGGTTTTTTTAAAGGGTGAAAATGTCTTGACTCATGATATTGAGTTCTACATAGATGATATTTCTCGTAATATCTATAACGCACTAAAAGCATAAAAATGATGAAGCCTAAACTACTTTGGCTTCAATCAATCAGTTGTAATGGGAACGCACACTCATTTTTTAATCATCCAAATCTATTTGCCGTTCTTTCTCATTTTGAACTGATACATCATCCTCTAATAGAGACAGATTATACTATTGATGAGGTTTTGAATCAAACTGTAGAGTCTGATATACTCATTATAGAAGGCTCATTCAAAGAGGGATTATCCAAAAACAGTATTGATGTCTCAAAAGTAATAGAGTACTACGCTCAAAAATCAAAAAAAATTATTACAGTAGGAACATGTGCTACATTTGGAGGAGTTTTTAAAGAGCATGACCCTGATAATATTTCAGGTTTTGCTTTTGATATAGAGAGAGAGACTAAACGATATAAGTTATATCGAGATAAACTAATCTGCTTATCAGGTTGCCCAATTCACCCCAAATGGCTCTCTTTTGTTCTCTTGATGTTAGCCAAAAATAGAACTATACTCTTGGATGAGTTTCATCGACCACAAGAGCTTTATAATATAACAGTACATACAGGATGTAGTAGAAATGAGTATTTTGAGTGGAAGATAGATACCAAAGGGTGGGGATACAAAGAGGGTTGCTTATTTTATGAAAATGGTTGTCAAGCACCATACACAAGAGGGAGTTGTAACAAGATACTATGGAATGATACAAGCTCAAAGACTATTGTAGGGACTCCATGTTTTGGATGTACAGAGCCAAATTTTCCAAAAACAGCACTATTTGAGACGAAAACAAATATGGGAATCCCTGCCTCTATGCCTTTGGGTGTACCGAGAAGAGCCTATCTGACAGCTACGGGGATTGCTAAGAGTTTCACTATTAAGAGGTTAGAGAGTAGGATTGTGGAGTACAAAGAGTGAAAATAGTGTTAATTTTAAATCTATTAATAATATGGAATTTCATAAAATGCAAATAAAAAAACTAATAGAGAAAATAGAGGGCGAAGCGGAGTTAGATTTTAGTTTTAAAAATAACAAAATAGATGGTGTAAATATTAAATTTGGCTTCTATAGGGGTATTGAGCAGATACTTGTAGGTAAACCTGCTATGGATGCTTTGGTTATTACTCCTAGGGTTTGTGGTATCTGTAATCATGCTCATCTAATCGCTTCGGTCAGGGCATTGGAAGATGGATATATAGAAGCAGGAGTGGATGCAAAATTGCCCAAAAAGGCAGAAGATATTCGAGAGTTTACCCTAGCTTGTGAGATGATTCAAAATCATATGAAATGGTTCTATCTAACAATGCTACCACAACTTGAGAAGCTTTGTGATAAATCTACTCATGAAAACTATGCACTAAAAGCCTCCTATCTTAGCTCGACTATTACCAAAGCGTTGGCAATTTTTGCAGGGCAGTGGCCTCATTCAGGTTATACTATCCCTTTTGGGGTGACTTGTGACCCTTCGTTTGTGGATACTGTTCAAGCAGAGAGTTTGGTAGATGAGTCTATTCGTTTTTTTGAACAGGTAGTCGTAGGGATAGGGATAGATGAAGTTTTAGCTATGGACTCGGTGACTGATTTGCCAAAGATTGGTGGAGATTTTGGAAAATTTCTATCTCTACTTAGCTCAAATGGTATGGCAGAGATAGGAAAGAGTCATGATAGATTTATCGTATTTGGGGAGTGCTTGTGTTTTAAGGTAGGAAAATCTAACCCCACACAAATATCCAATATTGATATAAAGTTTGTCAAAGAGTCTAATCAAAAAGATAGCATTGCAAAATCGGTAACTTATAAAAATAGTCTATATGAGGTAGGCTCACTCGCTAGAGGAATGATGGCAAGAGAACCTATAATCAAATCTCTACACAAACGATACAAAGACTCTATTTTGAGTCGAATATTTGCTAGGGTCTACGAGGTAGCAACTCTTTTGAGCTATAGCAAAAGAGTGTTGCAGAGACTAGAGATAGATACCCCATCTTGTGGTCTAAAGAGAGGAGTGGAGGTAGATGAGTTTGAGGGGGTAGGTCTAGTTGAAGCCTCTAGGGGTTCTCTAATTCATAAGCTATCAGTCAAAAAGGGATTGATAGAGAAGTATGATATAGTAGTTCCTACACAGTGGAATCTAAGTCAAGGAGATGAGGTTGAAAAGGGTGTAGCTATTGAGGCTATGGTTGGTTCTGATTCTATAGATGAAGCCTCTTTTATCTTTCGGAGTTTTGATGTCTGTTCTGTTTGTACTACGCAGTAATATTCCTCTCTAAGCTATTTGTGATAAAATGGTATAAATTATTCTTAATATATAAAAATATAAAGGAAATTGAGATGTATCATTTAAAATTGAAAAAAAATTTTTCTATACTATTCTTTATCTTCACAATAGTTATAGTTCCTTCTCAAATTTTTTCTAAAATACCAACTACTCTAACCTCTGAATATGGAGGTGATGGTGGAGTTCCTTTTGTTGAGATGGTAGCACCAAATAGTACTATTTATGGAATTATAATTAAATCAGGAAAGTTTATTGATAGTATCTCTAACATGTCTCTGAAACAATAGAAAATTATTTAAAACAATATTAAATAATTCTATGATATGATAGCATCATGAAAAGGTATATTAAATTATGTGATTATGCAAAGAACCACTCAGTAACTTATCGAACAGCATGGAATAGATTTAATGCAGGGAAGATTCCAAATAGCTTTAAAAACAGGGATGGTCAAATTTTAATAGGTCATTTTCACATAATTCCAAGCAATCCTTAAGTAAAATCAACTAAACTACCCAAAAAAGAGGGATTATTTTTACAAGAAGTGTAAATTTTCTTCATAGAAAGCTTCTTATCGGTTGGTTTATG
>Ga0256845_1001530_pt1 | contig 18366 bp, 15 predicted proteins | sample RiftiametaG_FD_189101 | JGI IMG/M metagenome (GOLD analysis project Ga0256845, IMG submission 189101) | Tube worm associated microbial communities from hydrothermal vent at the East Pacific Rise, Pacific Ocean - Riftia | ecosystem: Host-associated > Annelida > Integument > Unclassified ...
ATATCAAGCCCTTCATGGGTTACATCAATCATCAGGATATCAAGATTAATGTTTTTTAAAGCAGCAATGCAATTGTCGATTTCAGTATTTAAGTTTTGATCTGTGATACTATTCATTTCGGAGATAGAAACAGCTTCAGAAGATTCCGTTAAATATTCAACCTCTTCCATGGAAAGGGGTTTTGGTAGGCCAGAGGCGATATAATTGGAGTTAGAATTAAAATCTCCGGCAAGTTGTGCAACCTCTGTGACGGCCCGAATAATTGCCTTCTCCGGATCGGTGGCCGTACCCGCAGTGTAGACAATCTCGCTTTTATCGGGAAACGTTGCCCGATCGATAGCAAGTGCTGCCACGGTGCAAATTCCAGTATCAAGACTGAAATCACTCAGATACATATCAATCTTATTTCCACTAAATTTTTCCAGGAGATCTTTTGTAACCTTATCATTAACAGAGTCAGCAATAATACGTGGTGTGGAGATCTTTCCGTTACTAATAACAGAACAGACGTGTCTTTCAATTATTTCACAGATACCCTGCAGAGCCGCCTCCTCCAGGGTATTGCCTGCAGAAGGCCCGTTAAATTCATTAATGGCAAAGAACCAAGAAAACGGAATTAGAACATCTTTCCCAGTTGTAATATTGGTACCCCAGGCCCATTGCAGGGGAATATCGCTTAAAAGTTTTTCCAGTAGATCTTTGCTTGAGTGTGAATCATGAACAGATAGGAGGAGATATTCTATGTCCAGAACCGGATGTCCTGCATCGCGCATGGAAGAGTAATCACCCATCAGAAAATTTTCATTTTCCTCCTTGTAGTGGAAAAATGAAAACCTTTCTACGAGTTCCATGCAGGCAGACGCTTCTGCCTGCATGGGTGAAGCACCTTTACCCATCTGCTTTTTGGTGCCTGTCAAAAGATGTGCATCGTCACCACATACACTGAAATAGACAGGTATGTCCAATCTTCCGTTATCAATTCGTTTTACTTCATTGAGTATGTTGAGATCAAGTGAATGTACTTTTGAATAAAAATACTCTAACGTTTCTTCGGGACTTTTCGCCTTATCCTGATCTGTGGTGAATTTTTTAATACAATCTTTAAATTTTACTGATTTCTTCTTCATCTGAATCCTTATATAAACTTAAACATTTAAATGTGAATATGTTATTGTTTTTTTAATATTTTTACTTTAATCTGCCATGAGTTGTCTGCATTTGTTCACCAACAAAAGAAGATCATGCCCGTACTCGGTTCCTGGCTCCAGTATTACTGTTCTTGACTCGTCATCGTTGAGGATAATTTCAAGAGACAATCTCTTCTCAGGCAGTATCTCTGTGGCTCGTTCCGACCATTCTATAACTGTTAATCCGGACATATAAAAATACTCGTCAAAACCAAGGTCTTCAACTTCTGCTGCGTCTTGTAAGCGATAAAAATCCATGTGAAACAATGGTATCCTACCTGGATATTCATGCATTATCGCAAAAGAAGGACTTGTTACATAGCAATTCTCATCCACTTCAAGTCCCCGCGCAATTGCCTGGGTCAATGTTGTTTTTCCTGCACCGAGATCCCCATCAAGACAAATGATATCACCTGGGTTTGCATTTTGACCAAGGCACACGCCAAAAGTTTCAGTAGCCGCAAGAGATCTTAACTGTAGTGTGTATTTTTTCACAAACACCTCTAACATCTTGTACAAATGCGTACAATAAACAATGACGAGTATCTTTCACGCAAAAAACATTCAGATAAAATTATAAAATGCTGTTTTATACAAAACAACCCAGAAAAATCACACCAAAACTTTTTATGCCATGAAACGAAAAACCCCATTACAGCTCTCATAAAAAAGTCTGCAATGGGGTTGAAAATATGTATTTTCGTTTAAGCAATCAATTCATTTTTGTGACGTCTTCTGCCTGTAGGCCTTTGTCGGTCGTGGCAATAGAGAATTCAACCTCCTCTCCCTCCTCGAGGCTTCTAAATCCATCTCCCTGTATTGCGCTGAAATGAACAAAAACATCGGCTTCCCCATCAGGTCTTTCCAAAAAGCCATACCCCTTACTTGCATTGAACCACTTCACCTTACCTTTTACGCGATCAGACATCTTACGAGCCCCCCGAAAAGACAGATCAAGCAGAACATATCCAATTAGTGCTCTTACCACGTAAAACCTGATCTGTGTTGATAAGTATGCTTCCTGTCGAGCAGGAAACATACTGAATCCGTATCAGATAAAACAGGTTCAAGTCAAGAAAAAAAAGCTACATTTTACGACGTTTCACTATGTTACGAAGAAACTTCCACTATTCATTGCAATTGATTGCCTGACCACCAGGTCATAAGCAGTTGAAATGGATAATAATAAAGAGGACTCTTTTCCGGCATTGCAAAGACATTCTTATAACTCAGTCTATAGTATGCCAGATACCAGTTAGGCACCAGATAATAACCGTACCAGAGAACCCTGTCCAGTGCCCGACAGGCAGCGACAAGCTCTTCTTTTTTTTCAGCATAGATTATTTTATTAACAAGATTGTCTACCGCTGTGGAATGAATTCCTGCATAATTCCTTGAGCCGGGAATTTCAGCCGCTGCTGATGTCCAGTAATTTCTCTGTTCATTGCCTGGTGACTGTGACTGACCATAACTAGTGACTATCATATCAAAATCAAACTTTTTAATCTTTTGCACATAGAGTGCTTGATCAATTGTTCGATAGGAGGCTTGTATTCCAAGTTTTTTGAGATTTTTTACATAAGAAGCCATCACTCTTTCAAAACTAGGAGAAACAAGGGTAATTGCAAATCGAAATGGTTCCCCTTCCTCATTAATAAGACTCCCATCCTTAACGTGCCATCCGGATTCGTTGAGTAATTGTTTTGCTTTTCGCAGGTTGGTTCGAATTCCACGCTTTTCTTTGGTGGTTGGAGCTGAGGGAGCTGTGGTAAACACCTCTTTGGGCAAAGTATCCTTGAATGGTAACAGGTATTCAAGTTCCAGAGTTGAGGGCAATCCTTTGGCCGCCAAAATAGAGTTACTGAAAAATGAAGTATTTCTTGTATATTGATTAAAAAACAGAGAGCGATTTATCCAGTTAAAATCAAGTGCAAGGCCCATTGCTTGACGCACCCGACGATCTTTAAATATTGTTCGCCGACTATTCATTACAAAGCCCTGGATACCAGCGTTATTATCGTGGGGAAATGATTTTTTTATGAATTGACCATCAGTAAACTTTGGACCTTTAATATCACGTGCCCACTGTTTGGCTATATTAATAGAAATAAAATCAAATTCACCCGCTTTAAATGCCTCCAAGGCTATTACCTGATCTTTATAATATTTTACAGTTATTTGATCAAAATTGTACATCCCTTTACGGGTCGGCTGGTCTTTTGCCCAATAATTTTCATTTCGCTGATATATTATTGATTTACCCAGTGCAACATGAGAAACGATATAGGGTCCAGACCCAACAGGAGATTCAAGAGCATTTGAAGATGTTTCTTCATCAAACCCATTACGAATGTGATATTTTCTAGGCAACACTCTAATCTGGCCAGCAATTAACGGTAACTCCCTGTTAACTGAACTAAAGAGGAAACGTATTTTTTTCTTACCTAGAATTTCAGAGCCAATAATATCCCTGTAGTAGGATTGATAATGGGGGTGTACTTTTGGGCTTTTCAGTAGAGCAAGTGTATATGCCACGTCTTCTGCTGTGACATCACTACCATCTGAAAAACGTGCCCTTGGATTAAGGGTAAATATGGCTGATTTTTTATCTTTTGCAATTTCTATATCCTCTGCAAGTAACCCATATACAGAGAAAGGTTCGTCAAGACTTGATGCCATCAGAGGTTCAAAAAGCAAAGTCTCTATTTCCAGGGGTGATTCACCTTTTAAAGTAAATGGATTGAGCTTATCGAAACTACCGATATCATGCAGGGTGATTTTCCCACCTTTTATCGCATTTTCAGAAGCATATTGAAAGTGTTTAAAGTCCTTTGCATTTTTGGGAGAACCGTTAATTGCAATGCCGTAACTGGCAAAAGACGGCAGGGCAAGGCAAAAAAATAGAATTTGAACTAGAGAAAATATAGCTGATTGCAAAATTATAAAAATTCTCATAAAAAATATTAAAGGCCTAGTTGTTGAAGCTGTTTGACGACTTTTTCCTGCTCTTCAGTGAGTTCTTTTGGGACTTTAACACCAATTTTCACATATAAGTCACCACGATTTCCGAGTGGACCTGCAGGTAATCCAAATCCCTTTATACGCAATCGAGAATCATGAACAGTACCAGGAGCAATCTTTACCATGAATTTTTTGCCGCCAATCGATTCAACTTCTATTTTCGTCCCAAAACATGCTTCACTAAAAGATATAAGTTTGCTCACAATTAAATCATCTCCTTCTCTTGCAAACTGTTTATCAGGTGCTATTTCAACTTTGAGGAAGAGATCACCAGGTGGACCTCCATTGCCTGAAGTACCACCCTTGCCTTGCAAACGAAGTTTTTTGCCTTCCTCGATTCCTTTTGGAATTTTCACAGAAACATTTTGTGTAGAGCCATTTTTTCTCAGGGTAATTGTTCGTTCTGCACCATTTAGGATTTCATCGAGGGTGACGGTGATCTGATACGTCATATCCTGACCCTTTTCCGGTGCAGTTTGGCATCCTCCTCCACAGCCCCCCCCCTGTCCCTGGCTGAAAAAAGAGCCGAATGGACTGCCGCCACCACCTGTAGCAGAACGAAAACTCGTCGACTGCCTGCCACCACTAAATTGACGCAGGATATCATTTATATCAAAGCCTTTGAAGATATCTTCCTGGGAATACCGCTGACGAAAATCATTAGATCCATAGAGATCATATTGCTGTTTTTTCTCGGGATCAGAAAGGACAGCATATGCCTCGCTAATTTCTTTGAATTTAGCCTCTGCTCCCTTATCACCTTTGTTCTTATCAGGGTGAAACTTAAGCGCGAGTTTTCTGTATGCCTTTTTTATATCTGTTGAGGAGGATTCCTTACTTACTCCCAGTGTTTTATAATAGTCCATATCTCTCTATTTTATTGTGTGTTTTGTAAAAAAATCTTGTCTTTTCATATGCACCACACAATATGAATGGTTGAATAGACAGTCAACTAACTTTTAACGCTACGATCTGAATAAAAAAAGGGAGTAATTCTCCATTGAAAATTACTCCCTTGGCAAGGATGATTTATTTTGCCGAAGATCAGGGAATTTTTTAGCGTAAGGTACTAAAAAGGGACATCTTCTCCCGTTCCACCACCGGATTGTGATCCAAAAGGCTCTGGTGGCAGGGGCGGCTCACTGAAACCACCACCAGCTCCACCACTGTCATTGGAGCGAGGGGTCAAATTCTGTACGCTATTCGCTATAATTTCTGTTGTATATTTATCATTTCCGGACTGATCCTGCCATTTTCTGGTCTGCAGCCTTCCTTCAACGTATATTTTAGAGCCTTTAGAAAGATAATTTCCGCAAAATTCGGCGCTTGCTGCCCAGACTATAACCCGGTGCCATTCTGTTTCATCCTGCATGTTCCCTTCTTTGTCCTTCCATTTCCTGCTTGTTGCAAGATTGAGAGTGGCCACAGCAGTTCCTGTTTGAGTGTAGCGAAGTTCTGGATCCGCACCTAAATTGCCAATAAGAATAACTTTGTTTACCATAATCACTTCCCCATGGGTAAAAGAGTTTAAAAGAAATATCTACTTCGAAAAGCTCAATATAAGATAGAATTAGTTTACCGCAAGTATTGAATTCAAGGCTACCTTGTAAATAACAATCAACGTACCGAGGCATCAAGCATTTTTGGCAGACCACCTTTTTCATGGGGAGCAAACCCCATGACTTCCTGCCATATTTCATCACTTTCCATGCAAAAATAGACACATGTTTTTGCTACCGTCCTCTCTTTTAGAAGAGAATATATGACTTTATACATATTTACACGCTCAGGGCGAAAATATCGATTCTTACCATCAAGACCCTGAATAAACTCATTAAAATAAATACGAGTTGCCGGGAATCGTTGAATTCCAATATCCTTTAAGGAGGGTAGAAAACGCAGGGCACCAAGTGATATCCAGGCAATGGCGTCAGCCGGCACCACCTCGAAAAGTCTGGTGATTGTTTCAGCATATTCTTCCTGCCAGTTGGCGTGTTCTATAATGGGATCAAAATGAAACGCGAGCTTATATCCCCACGCTGCACATTGTCGTGCTGCCTGAATTCTCTCTTCAAATGTAGCAGACCGTATCTCCTGTTTCGCCATAATTGATGTACTGTTCAAAGACCAGGCGATAATTGTTCTACCTTTGTGGTCGAGATTCTCAAGGTTTTCAATCACACCACTTTTTGTCTTTAACTCGAGAATACCATACTTTTTTTTGCTCATATAACGAACAAGTTTACAACTCAATGCAGTAAGTCGGTCAATGGCTAAGGAATCGGTAAATTCGCCGGTTCCTATTCGAAAAAACGTATCTGGTTTCTGCTTAAATGACTCTTCAAGTTCAGAAAAGAGTTGCCCGGTATTCATGTAAAAAGTTAACCAGGGGCTATTAAGATACGCTTGTAATATGCAATAGACACAATCAATAGGGCAATTTGTCCCAGTGTTAAGAACCTGGTAATCACAGCATTGATATTCACGTGTTCCTGGACATGGTTTGAAAAAAGTGCCTCTGTTGTTACAGAGAAACAGTTGTTTTTTCCCCGCTGTCAAATTGTAGACATAGTCATTATCCAGGTTGTTTGGTTTTGCCTTTTCAGGAACAACTGACCAAGGCACCTTGGCTCTTGCCAATATTTCTTTTGTATACTCCAGGTCTACACACGATTCTTCCACATAAATTTGATTGATATACATGGAAGGATCTATCCACGATTGTTTTTGCATTATTTCTCCTTGCAGGCCATTCTAACGCAACATATTTCCGAGTGCAGAAAGTCTATACTCGGAGATCAAATCAAGATAGATATTGCCAATGGTCGTATTACCATGTTTTAAGCAGCCATTTCCAAAAACATGTATCTTCTTAACAAACTCTTCTAACGTCAATGCGTGCTGTTTATCACTTAGCGCACCAGAATCCAGTAATTTTTTCAGACTATCGATGCGAAAACGATCCATCCCCATTCTGTAGATGCAGGATACCTGATCTCCACGTCCGCCTTCTTTGGTTGTCAGTGGTTTATCAACCAGCAAAAAAGGAAACCTGCAACTCACCCTCAGCCAGAAATCATAATCTTCACAACACTGCATCGACTCTTCAAAATTGCCAACTGACATAAAAAGTTCTTTCTTTACCATTACCGTTGACATTCCAACAGCACAAAGCAACAGGCAGTGCTGAAAAATATCACCATGCTGCGGTATATGTTTTTTTTTCTGGTTCAGATGAACACCTCTTCGTAACCATTTCTCTTTTGTATGACTTATAAGGAAATTATTATTTTCTCTCATCAAACCATATTGAGACTCAAGTTTTCTCCTATGCCAATGATCATCCGAATCAAGAAAAGCTATAAAATCACATTTGGCCTCTGCTATACCACGGTTTCGTGCTGCTGCAGGTCCTCTGTTTTCCTGATGAATAACTTTCAGGTTTCTTTTTTTCTCTATTGCAATAGAAGTCAGATAATCTCGAGTTGCATCTGTTGAACCATCGTCCACAACAACAATTTCTTCACATTGCACAGTTTGCCTATAGATTGAATCGATCGCACGTGGTAATAATGTGCAACGATTAAAAGTTGGAATAACAACAGACACAGGGCATGATTTCATTTTTTTACTTAGCCACCTTGAAATTAACTTTTTTACGAGTTTATCATCAGTTAGATGCAGCTTCTTTCAGTCTGGGTAGTTAGGAAATATAAATTTTATTACATATGGCAATTTATCATAAAAATGCTGTATACTATTTAGTTCCAAGATAATACTCCTTCCTTTAAAGGAAGTCTCAATATTTGCTTAACACGGCTTTAGAATGACCACAGAAATACTGATTAACGCAACGAGCTATGAGGTGCGTCTAGCGCTTGTTGAGGATGGGAACCTGAGCGAATTCCATATGCAGAGGCCTACAGATAAAGGCCTTATGGGAAATGTTTATAAGGGCAGAATTGTTCGGGTTCTGCCTGGTATGCAGGCAGCTTTTGTTGATATCGGCCTTGAAAGAACCGGATTTCTCTACGTTGATGATGTTTGTGTCGCCTCCAATTCGTCACAATATAATCCTTGTATTACTGATTGTTCCCAAACACCGACCCGATCTGTCGGCCCTCGTATTGAAGATCTTATATCAGAGGGACAGGATCTACTTGTTCAGGTAAGTAAAGATCCTATTGGAACCAAAGGTGCAAGGCTAACCTGCCATATTACTCTCCCCTGTCGTAATCTCGTTTTTATACCCCAAACAGACCATATAGGCGTTTCAAGAAAAATTGAGGATGAAGAGTTACGAGCCGAACTAAAAGCCCTTATAGAGGAAATACGTCCTCAGTCTGCCGGATTTATTTTGAGAACAGTTGCCGAGCATGCAACCCGTGAAGAATTAGAAGCAGATATGGAGTACCTGCTCATTCTCTGGGACGAGATCATAGACAAGGCTGACGTCAAGGAATCACCCTATCTTGTGCATGAAGATCTGAGTATTGTTCTACGATCTATTAGAGATTTTTTCACCATGGACGTGGATCATCTCATTATTGATGATAAAAGTTCCTATAAACAATTGCTTGCTCACGTACAAACTTTTGCACCTCAGTTGGCTGAAAAAATTTCTCTCTATCAGGATGAAACACCACTTTTTGAAGCACACAATATTGAAGTCGAAGTAGGCCGTGCAATTGAAAAGAAAGTGTGGCTTCGATCTGGGGGATATATCATCATTGAAAGCACCGAAGCACTTTCGGTAATTGACGTTAATACAGGTAGGTATGTTGGAAAAAGTGATCTTAATTCAACAATCTTTAAAACCAACATGGAAGCGGCTACCGAGATAGCGTATCAACTTCGATTGAGAAATATTGGTGGAATCATAATTATTGATTTTATCGATATGGAAAATGATGCCCATAGGGAGGAGCTTTTTGCAACCTTCAAAGAAGCCGTTAAAAAAGATAAAAGCAGAAATAATATTCTTAAATTGTCTGAATTTGGTCTGGTCCAAATGACCAGGAAAAGAAACAGTGAAAACCTGCACCAGTTGATGTGTGAACCCTGCCACTATTGCTCCGGTGAGGGCATGATAAAGTCCAGGCGTACCATTTGTTACGATATATTCAGAAAAATTAGCAGAAAAGCAAAAAGTTCCCACGGCAATACAATAACGTTAAGAGTTCATCAGAAAATTGCCGATATGCTCCATAACGAAGAAGAACCAACTCTTTTGAAGGTTGAAAAAGATTTCAGTAAAAGAATTATTGTCGCCCCTTCGAAAGAGTTGCATATCGAAAAATACGAAATAATCTGGCAAAGATAGGTGTTTTTCATCTACCTGGACATGAGATAAGGACAGTAATCCTATGACACTACGAAGTAAAAGCCGACATTCCAAATCCCGTCGTTTTTTCACTACCTTTTTGTTAATCCTGATTATTGGACTGGGAGCAGGAGGTTTCATTCTTTTTTTTGAAGGCAAACAACCCGTCGTAAACCTGGATCAGACCAAAAGTTTTATTGGTAAGAAAGGAGAGATCCTTTACAATATTTCAGATGATGGAAATGGCCTACGGTCGATTGAGGTATGGGGAATACAGGGACCTGTAAAAAAAGAGCTCTTTTCCACATTTTTTCCGCGAGTTTCATATACCGGGCAAGCTGGACCACCTTCGGATCTAAGAAAAATAACCTTTGATGCATTAAAAGAAGGGTTCAAGGACGGTCCAATGACAATCCTTGTTCAGGCAACAGACTTTTCTATGCAGAACTGGTTTAAGGGTAATAGAACAACTCTAGAAAAAAATGTTATCGTTGATACAGTACCTCCACGAATTCAGATTCTACATAGTGAAAAATATATTTCACCTGGTGGAACTGGAATTGCGGTCTACAAACTTTCTGACAAAGATTCCATACATGGTGTCAATATAAATGGTGTTTTTAACCCAGGTTTTCTTGTCGGAGATGGAAGAGATGATACCTATATCAGTTATTTTGCATTGCCGTACTATGCCGATACAATTGAATCTCTGAACGTATCAGCAGTGGATAAAGCTGGTAACAATGCTCTGGTTACCTTCACGACCATATATAAAAAATCACATTTCAAGAAAGATACTATAAATGTAAGCGACGGTTTTTTAAATAGTAAAATCCCTGAATTTCAACAGTATTATCCGGAGATGAAAGGCGAGTTTCTTGACAAATATCTGTACGCCAACAACACGATACGAAAAGAAAACAACGCCAAAATTTCTGATCTTTGCAGGAAACCTTCACCTGAAAGACTGTGGAGTGGAAAATTCAATAGAATGTCCGGAAGTTCCCGAGCCGGTTTTGCAGATCACAGAACTTATTATTATAACAAGAAAGCTATAGATAAACAGGTTCACCTGGGAATGGATATAGCCTCTACACGACGGGCAGATGTACGGGCAGCAAATTCCGGGATAGTTATATACGCAGAATATCTTGGGATATATGGTAATATGGTAATGCTTGACCACGGCCAGGGGGTTTTTAGTCTCTATTCACACCTGAGTCAGATTAACGTCAAGCCCGGTGACAACGTGAATAAGAAATCAGTCCTTGGCTTGACAGGAACCACTGGTATGGCAGGTGGTGACCACCTGCATTTTTCGATGCTTATTAACGGAATTTTTGTAACACCTAAAGAATGGTGGGATCAGCACTGGGTTGAAGTAACCATTGATGAACCATTAATTGATTCGAAATTTTAGCTAATATACCAGTCTTAATCTTCAAAATCGTAATCCGGCCCTTTGCAAAGGGAACAACGGAGAGTTTGATCGTGCTTATCAAAAATCCATTCCCACTGTTTTTCTTCAATCATGTCGCGTTGTTCAACGCCGCAGGTTACACAGACCCACCTGTCACCTTCTTCTGTTTCAAATAAATGCATATCTCATTCTCCAATAATTTTTATTTTGTTTTGATGCCCGTTCTTTTGATACAGGCTAACACAACCTCTCTGTACCTTATTCTTGAACAAAACACCAAACATTCTCCGATTTTTAATTTTTTTGAGTCAATACATTTTCTTTTATGAAAGTCTTTTCTAAAATACCTTTTCTTCTTTACAGTTACCTGGCAACAGAAATGCTTGCGCCTTTTTTTGCAAGTTTCCTCATAATGAACTGTGTCTTCTTTCTTGTTAAACTTATTCCTTTTCTCAATTTTGTTCTCGAATTAGATATCCAACTCCCAGATTTTTTCCGGCTTTTTTCCTACCTTTTCCCAAATATTTTCCTTTACTCAATACCGATGTCTGCAATGATGGGTATTACCATCGGTTTTGCCAGGCTTTCAAATGATTCAGAAATTCTGGCCCTCAAGGCAAGTGGTATCAGTATTTATCAAATTCTGCCTCCGGTGATCATAGTTGCGACACTCATCGCTCTGCTAACAAGTTATTTTTCCATAAAACTTATTCCACTTAGTGAAATTGCATTAAAACAACTCACATATCAACTGCTCAAAGAAAAGATTAATAAGGGCATTAAAGAACAGATGTTTACAGAAGCACTTGGCGACGTGGTTATCTATGTGGAAAGTATAGATAAAAAAAATGGAGAATGGAAAAAGGTGTGGGTTTCTGATATGCGTGGAGTCAATAACCCTGTTATAACTATGGCCTCAACCGGATATATGAAGAGCAGCATAAAAGACATGAAAATTTCTATTGTTCTCAACAACGGTAGTTTACATAGGCCAAATGACAAAAGTGCGCAAATAGTCCAGTTTGCAAAGTATCAGATTGATATTCCATTACGTCCCCCTTCTTCAAAAGCGACGAACCTGAAAAGAACTGCTTTTACCATGCAAGAACTTTTGCAGGAGGCAGATAAGGTCAAAGAAAACACACTGCATAAACGTAAATTATATATAGAATTTCACAGACGCCTAGTGCTGCCTTTTGGCTGCCTTATGTTAAGCCTTATCGGGTTGCCTTTAGGCCTCCAGGCACGGCCTGGTAAAAGAGCAATTGGCATACAGGCAGGTCTTGCTATTTTTGTCTTATATTACATTTTATTTACCTTTGGTAAAACAATGGTTGAGGAAGATGTGCTTCCTGTTGTCTTTGCCATGTGGGCTCCCAACTTTATTTTCTTTTCTTTGGCTGTATATTGGATAATTCAAATAGCAAATGAACGGTCACTTGCCCCAGAATGGCTAACAGGTTTATATGATAAGTTTACATATGCTTTTTCCAGGTTTATTTTTAACCCTCTTAAAAAACAAATTAGAGTTTTAAGAGGATTGGAGGAAGATCAGGAATCATCGACTGATGATTTAGCTATTGTACAAACACCCATTACAATACGGGGAAATGCAAAAAGCAGAGTTTTTCACCTACCTGCCTGTGAATATTATCGTTGTAAAAACTGTACTCTTGAATTTAAAAATATTGAGGTGGCTCTTGATGCAGGTTTTGACCCGTGCAGATTTTGTAAGCATCTGATGGATGAATAGAACTACTTTATGAAATTGCCTTTAACCCCACGTTTTATAATGTGAAAAATTGGGATAAGAGCTTAAATAGCTGAGGAGGAGATAAAATGAAATTAACCACAGCTCTTGAGATGCAACACCTCGATCACTCAGCGAGCAAGGATTTCGGCATTCCGAGTATTGTTTTAATGGAAAACGCCGGTTTAGGTACTGTTCGTATGATTGAAAGGGTTCTTGGACCAAGCAGGAACACTTTCGCGCTGATTTTTGTTGGTCCTGGAAACAACGGTGGTGACGGGTTGGTTATAGGCAGACACTTGCACCAGAGAGGTTGCCACCCGGTATTTATTTTTCTTGTGAACCCCGATAGTTTAAGGGGTGATGCTGCAGTCAACCTTCAAATAATCACAAAGCTCAGATTACCATTTCATGTTATCGATAATCCCGCCAGAGTTGAAACTATTCCCATCCTGTTTAAGCAATTTGAAACAAGAGGATTACCCTGCTATTCAATAGTAGATGCAATTTTTGGAATTGGTCTCAGCCGTGAAGTAACAGATCATTTTGCGGATACTATCAGGCTGATTAACAAACAGGAATTTGCGCCCCAGGTTCCTGTTGTTTCAGTTGATACACCTTCTGGCATGAACTCTGATACAGGCAAAATTCTGGGCACCTGTGTTCGTGCCAATTATACTGCAACGTATTGTTGTGCCAAACCAGGACACTTCATCCATGGTTCAACCTCCTGGACAGGAAAGCTTGAAATTATAGATATAGGAATACCACCAGAAGTTATTGAGCAACACAACTTGAAAACTGAACTTGTCACTGCCAAAAAAGTTAAAAACCTAGCGACAACTCTCATTCGGGAAAAAGCATCCCATAAAGGCAATCATGGGCATGTACTCATCATTGCAGGGTCAAAAGGAAAAACAGGCGCAGCAATCCTGGCAGCAAAAGGAGCTCTTCGCAGTGGTGCTGGCCTCGTGAGCCTTTGTGTACCTCATAATCTTAACTCAATCTTTGAAATCAGTTTGCCGGAGGCGATGACCATTCCTTTACCTCAGAGTAATGGTTTCTTTTCTATTGGAGACTGGGATCTTATCAAGCAAAACATTTTATATAAACAGGCAGTTATTATTGGGCCTGGCATTGGTACAGATACTAAAACAGCAGAACTTGTTTTCAGTTTATATGGAACGGTGCAATGTCCTCTGATCATTGATGCAGATGCCTTGAACCTTATAGCCAGGTATCGTGATAAACTCCCTGAACCGGCAGGACCAAGAATTTTCACTCCACACCCTGGAGAACTCAGCAGGTTATTAAATATTTCTGTTGAAAAGATTCAAAATAACAGGCTGGACGCTGCAGCACAAGGATGTGATCTTTTTAAAAACAGTGGCCATAAGATGATTCTGGTTCTCAAAGGTGCAGGTACAATCATCGCTAGTGGCGATGGAACTGCAAGTATTAATACAAGTGGTAATCCTGGTATGGCAACAGGTGGGATGGGTGACGTACTCAGCGGGATAATTGGAGCCCTGGCTGGAATCGGGCTTGATTCACTAAGTAGTGCTATTGCAGGAGTATATCTACATGGAAGTGCTGCTGATCGGCTCTTTAAAGAGCGAGGAGTCGGTTTCAGTGCCACTGAAGTTGCAGATGCAATTCCTCTTGCTATTAAACAATATTCAGAGTCACTCTGACACCCTCCAGGGGGGAGTATTGAAATGAGTTGCTGCTTTTTTTTTGAATCACCATTCTATAGGTGGCAGCTCATTACGTTGAAGATACTCGTTACATTTAACAAAGACATCAGAACCAAGAAAACCCCTGTGTGCAGAAAGTGGTGAGGGGTGGCTTGTCGCGAGGACAAGGTGTTTGCTCTCATCAATCAAGGCTCTCTTCTTCTGAGCAAATGCACCCCATAGCATAAAAACGATATTTGTTTTTTTCTTTGAAATAGTTTCAATGATACTGTCTGTTAATTCATGCCAGCCGAGCTTGCTATGAGAGTTTGATTGCTTTGCAACAACAGTAAAGCTGGCGTTAAGCAAAAGAACACCTTGCGCAGCCCAGCGTGTCAGATCAGTCTCGGTGCTGACCTGCCGCCCTTTGTAGAGGCTTCTATTGACTTCCTTAAGGATATTTCTAAGTGATGGTGGGACAGGTATTCCCTCTCGAACCGAAAAGCACAAACCATGAGCCTCTGGCCCCAGCACGGGATGTTCATTGATATATGGATCCTGACCGATAATAACAACTCTGGTATTACCAAGGGAAGTCTCCCTCATGGCAGCAAAAACATTTTCGCGCGCAGGGAAAATTTTCTTTTTCCCTGCCTGGCCCACATAAGCACGTTGTACAAGATCCTTATGTACACCTTGCTGCATCAAGGGGACATTTTCTTCCCAAAGCATTCATTTTTCCTCAGTAACATATTCAAAAGTTTGCTTCCACCACGTATAGGAGTTATCCTGCCACCATGTTCACTTTTGCGCTGTAGTGAAGAGTTTTTATCTTTTCTACCAGTTCTAATGAGCTGCAGGTCTCCGGGATATGACATTTTGCCAAAATACGTTGACTCGTTTGCTTACAATAGCATTCCTCCGGGTCCAGCATGACAGGAACACCTTCATTTTCAATCAGTGTATCAATCCCTCTATCACCTTCATTTTCTAAACCTGAAAGAATGACCCCTGCCAGTCTTTTTTTCATTATGATACTGGCAGATGTAAGCAGAATATCTATCGCGCCTTCGTCAGAAGATTTTTTCTGCATTTTTTGTAAAGTTAATTGAGCTGTGTAAGGTTTAAGACTCATATATTCCTGAGCGGAAGTTATATAACAATTACCACCCTCAATTGTTATTCCACTTCTCGCACGAATGACCTCCATTTCAGAAATGGCATCGAGATATTCTGTAAAATTATTTAAATGTTCAGTGACTGCATGAATAACTACAATTATTGCACCTCCCATCTCAGGTTCCAAATGTGGTATAATATGCAAAAGATTGGCAAAACTCCCTTCCCCCCCTCCAATTACGGTAATAAAAGTATTCCGTCTAAATTGTTTCTGTGCAGACAGGCTGAGGTCAATAATGTCGCCACAGTGAGTACAGATTACACTGTTGGCAGAATTTGATTTTTTATTGAGGGTCACAATTTCCTGTTGACCGCATTCTTCACAGAAAACCACTTGTTTGTCGGGCATTTGATTATTTTTACTATCGGATGAAGGTGCAGAAACCGGTTCTTTGGCTCTGGTAATAACGCGTGCAGCTCTTCTCACTTTATCTGTAAGTAATTTTTTGTGGCTTTGTTGATTATTTTCATGGAAGATGAAATCTTTGCAGATAAAATCAACAGCACCATTTTTCATTGTATCAAAGCAGCGAGCAGTTCCTTCGTCGGTAAGACTGGAAAACATAATTGTCGGAGTTGGACGATGAATCATCAGGTGCTGCAATGCTGTCATACCATCCATCAGAGGCATTTCGACGTCGAGCAAAATAACATCAGGTTTTGTCTTTAAAACCATACCGAGAGCTTCAATTCCGTTTTCAGCTTCACCAACAATCTCGATATCTTCACAATCTTCTACAATGTCGCCAATAAATCGCCTGAAGACTAGAGAATCATCAACCACGAGGATAGAAATTTTCTTCCGGTGAATTGTAACATTTTGATGTTCCATAAAATCGCGTATATTAAAATAATAGTTTATAAAATCTATCGCGGTAAGAAAATGCAATTCAGACTCATTTTTCCATCTCACAAGTTCTGTAGAGATTATGATCCTGTATATAATTAATTACCTTCTCAAGAAGATACTGTCGAGGAATTTCGTTTTTTATAAACATTTCCCTGATAATTGACGAACTGTAAGGATCAGGGACTGTTTGTAGAAAGAGGACATCCTTCATACCGTAAATACCTTTCCATCTATTCTCCACCTGTGTAAAACCGAGATCACGTAAAACATCTTTTAAAAGAGCTATTTGTAATCCTTTTCTATTTGCAATGACAACATGAACACGTTTGAAAATATCCTGATAGGATTTCCACTCTGGAAAATCAAGCAACGAATCGCCACCAATTATAAAAAACAATTGTGAATCAGGATGCTTTTTTTGCAAATATTTTAATGTGTCAATGGTATATGATGGTTTTGGTAAGTCATGTTCAATATGGCTAACAGAGAAATTGTTTTGAGAGGAACAGACAATTTCCAGCATGGCAAGCCGATGATGAAAAGACGAAATATTTAAATGTTTTTTGTGCGGAGGATCTGCTGCGGGGATAAAAATAATTTTCTCAAGAGAACATTCGTTCAATGCTGCTTTGGCTAATTGAAGATGTCCAAAATGTACAGGATCAAATGTTCCCCCGAGTATGCCAATTTTTTTTTCTGTCACACCCTGACCTGTCCCTGGCCATAAACAACAAATTTTCTTGTTGTCAGTTCTTCCAGCCCCATCGGGCCATAAGCATGAAGTTTTGTAGTACTTATACCAATTTCTGCTCCCAATCCAAGCTGTCCTCCATCATTAAATCGTGTTGAAGCATTGACCATGACAGCAGAAGCATCAATCTCTGCAATAAATCGTTGAGCAGTACTGTAATTTTCAGTGACAATTGATTCTGTATGGCGCGATCCATACCGTTGGATGTACGCTTTTGCATCGTCAAAAGATGTAACAATTTTGACACAGAGAATCAAATCGAGAAATTCAGTTCCCCAATCGCTTTCTTCTGCTGCAACTATATGTGGTAATATAGCCTTGCTTCGTTCACAACCACGTAGTTCAACACCTTTTTCAGCCATACTATCTTTAAGATGTTGCAAAAAATTTTCAGCAACAGCTTCATGTACAAGAAGTCCTTCGAGTGCATTACAGACGCCTGGACGATGTGTTTTGGAATTAATTGCGAGACGTACTGCTTTTTCAAGATCTGCATCTTTATCGATAAACAGATGACAGACACCCTTGTAATGTTTAAGAACTGGTATCCTGGAATTCTCTGTTACAAAGCGGATGAGACCTTCACCACCTCTAGGAATAACAAGGTCAATCTCTTCCTCTAAAGAGAGAAGTTCGGTTATGGCTACCCTATCAGTAGTTGGAATTACCTGAATAACATCTTCTGATATCTGCTGTGCAGTAAGTGCTCTTTTAAATATTGCAGCAAGTGCAATGTTGGAGTGAATAGCATCTGAACCACCTCGAAGGATTATGCAATTTCCAGTTTTCAAACAAAGCGCAGCGGCATCGATTGTAACGTTAGGACGGGACTCATATATCATGGCAATAACTCCAAGCGGCACCCTCATCCTGCCAACAAGTAATCCATTTGGTCTTTTGACTAAATTTTCCATGCCACCTATGGGATCAACCAGGGAACATAGCTCATGAAGGCTTGTAACCATCGAGTCAATAACTTTTTCAGAAATTGTCAATCTATCAAGCATTGCCGGAGAAATGCCTTTTGATTGAGCTGCAGTGATATCTTTTTTGTTTTCCGTTTGAATATATGATTTTTCTTCCAGCAGTAGATCAGCCACAGACAACAAAACCCTGTTTTTGGTTTCTGTTGAAAGAACAGCCAGAGAAGCTGAGGCACCTTTTGATTTTCGTGCCAGTTCTAAAATTTCCTTTTTAATTACCATCTCT
>Ga0256845_1001531_pt1 | contig 18350 bp, 10 predicted proteins | sample RiftiametaG_FD_189101 | JGI IMG/M metagenome (GOLD analysis project Ga0256845, IMG submission 189101) | Tube worm associated microbial communities from hydrothermal vent at the East Pacific Rise, Pacific Ocean - Riftia | ecosystem: Host-associated > Annelida > Integument > Unclassified ...
TGCGACTGTCACATAAGGTTGGATTTTTCCTGCAAGTACAAACGCATCAATTGGGACCGGTGTTGCAATCGGTTCACCATGATGTTTAATAACATCTTCAAGTAAAAGAAAATCCGCAGAATGGATCGCATATTCATGATGAGCGGTTGCATATCTCTGCACCACATCAGATGCCGCGTCCTTCTCCTGCCGGTTATAATGCCCCTGGCTGGAACTGATCCGAAATGTGGGCAGGTTATGAATTTCATGGCTCATCGATGCAACAACGATACTCGAATCAAGGCCTCCTGACAAAAGAGCACCAACACGGGTATCGCACTTGCACATGAGTGAAACTGTATCATCAAGACAGTCCCGAATAGCCTGAATACACTCATTTTTTTCCTCAAACTGCTGCTCAGGATTAAAAGTACATTGCCAGTACCGCCGTATACTTCTTTTTCCCTGAGAAATTTGAAGATAGTGGGCCGGCTCAAGTTTTCTGACATTTATATAGGGAGAGTGGGGAGCAACGGCATGCATGTAATACATTGCCATATGAATTCCAGCAGGATCAGGTTGTCTCTTCACCCTGGGGGAGGCAAGTAAACCTGGTAATTCCGATGCAAAAACAAATACAGACTCATCCTGATAATAGACAAGCGGTTTTTCGCCGAATCGATCCCGGGCAAGAAAAAGGCTCTGTTCCCTGCGATCCCAGACAGCAAAAGCAAACATCCCGCGAAGAGACGATAAACACCCTGGTCCCTGTTGCTGGTAGAGAGCAAGCAGTACTTCAGTATCGCAGCGAGTTGAAAATTCATAACCCTGTGTAACAAGATCTTTTCTCAGCTCGCGAAAATTATATATTTCACCACTGAATGCGATGGTGAATCTCTTATCCACCGAAGAAAAAGGTTGATCTGCACGCGAATGATGGTCAAGAATCGACAGTCGGTTAACGCCGAGGACTATCATTCCATCGGCAACAATATTGGTGCTGTCAGGGCCGCGATGAACCATAGCTGACAGCATTGGTTCAAGCTCTTCTGATCCATCCTGTAAAGGGCGCCCATCAAGGGATAATATTCCGGCAATTCCACACATACTGTGTAAGTTAGTGCGAGCTCATCTTCTGCTTCTTGATCGGGATAACCCCCAGAAGCATTTTATTCAATGTATCTTTTTGATCCCACAACAGAATAAGCTCACTATAGGGGATGGCCTTAGTCTGCTTGTTGAGTCGAGTTACCTGCTCAATTGACGCACTAAGATTATGAAGAATTTTATTTTTTTCCTCAGCGGAGAGTTTACGATCTTTTCTCACCCGCACCTGCTGTTCTTTTAGAAAAATCAGTTTCTTATCACCAAAACCTTTAATATCATTAATAATTCCAGCAAGAATGATATGATTTAGAATATAGTTAAAGCGTTTAACTGTAAATGTTGAGGGGAATGTACGATCCGGTTCCCGTTGAAAAATGGTGTTGCTGTAATCGTTCATTGTTTCGATGAGATATTTAGAACGTTCGTTTTTATGGAGAGAATCAAGTACTTGCGGCAATTCATTGCAAAAAGCATCCAGCTCCTTTTTATCAAACGCTTTCTGCTGTTCAGCAGCTGTTCCTGCAGTAACAGAGACAAACAGGAGACCAAAAATAGAAAAACAGAGCATAAGAGAAAATCTCACCAAAGTGTTCATAGCAGTCCTTTTACATGCTTATTCGAGAAGAGTAGTTTTGTATCACCTATAAGTAAACTGTTTAGCCGTGCTTGTGGGCAGGTGAGGTGCTGCTGAACAGTTACTTTATGAATTTGTTTTTCCTGTACCAGTTCGCAGTTAATGCAACTGCTTCAGAAAGTTTCCGGTCGGTGCTGAACCCAAGCTCTGTTTCTATGCTACTGCTGCTGCAAAGCCATCCACTTTGCTTAATTTCAAGCCATTTATCCGGATTCATATATGATGGTTTCCCGCGAAATCTACTGATAGAACCAGAAATAAGGCAAATGAAGTGCAAAACCTGCAAAAGCACAGGTACCGTGATTGCCCGACCATTCAACTCCGCGGCCAGTATTTTGTTCATAATTTTCCAGGACGATGATCTGCCATCGTGAACAAAAAAGATTTTGCCGGGGGCATTTTCATGGGTTGCAGAGAGTATAATCGCCCGAACAAGATCATCTATGTAAATAAAATTAACGGGAAAATAACGGAATCCGGCATGAACTATGATACCTAATTGCGCCCCCTTAAACAAGGGTAACATCTCTCTGTCCCGTGGCCCGAAAACGATGGAGGGACGAAGGATTACAACATCCCGGTCATCTTTTAATTCGAGAACTGCACGCTCCGCTGCGCGTTTTGATTTTCCGTAAGCTGAAATCGGTCTGGCAAAATCCAACTCTGAAAAAGAAGCCTTTATGGATGGGCCGGCAGCTGCCTGACTGGAAATATAAACAAGCCTCTGATGTGGAGGGGCATGTTGCCGAATCGCCTGCAGCAATCTTTCTGTGGTCTGTACATTACCGCGATAATACCCCGATTCATTGATCGATTTCGTGATTCCTGCAACATGTATAACCACGTCACATTGTTGAAGATATTCTCCAAGATTTGTTATATTTAACAGGTCACCGTAAACAATATCCGCTCCCTGTTCAGCAAGAGAGACAGCCGCCTCTTCTCTTCTGCAGAGGCAATACGTACGATGTCCTTCCTTGAGCAACTCCCGCACAAGGTTACTGCCAATAAAGCCGTTTGCTCCAGTAATAAAAACCTTCACTCTATTCCACCCGAAGGTGTAGGGAGACGTTTGATATTTACGACTTTACCTCCACCGGCAACGGTATAGGTAATATTGTGCCAGATGATTTTTCGTGAAAACCACGTCCTGGCGTGACACCACCCTGCAATAAACATGGTAAGAAAAAATGCAGGATACCAGAAAGCAAAGCGACCGGGCGATGGATGCATTGAACGCAAAACCAGGGTAAAAACAATAAATGACAGTTTGTACACTCCACAAAAGACAATCAGCTCCAACGGCACCACATTCATCCAGAACAGCAGCAGTATAATCGTTGAGAGATAGAGACCAATAGTCAAAGATATACCGCACAAACCAAGAGCAAACCAGGATTTTGGAAAAACAAATTTGAGGTAGGCCCATTGACGAGTCAACCAGTCACACCATACCGCCAGAGAAACTTTATCAATAAATGTTTTTAGATCAGCTTTTTCAGGTACCGTGACGTCTATTCCATTCTTTTTGAGCAGGCACGCAAGTGTAACATCGTCCACAATGGTATCAGACCACAATATCGAGATTTTCAGTTCCTGAAAAGTTTCAAGCCACATGGCCATCGCCCCACCCCATGGTTGAGCTGCAACGGGAATTCTCCGGACCAGATTTAATGCAAGAACACAGATTGCCCAGCCTGTTGCCACAACAGAACCAGACGCAGGAATAACCTGATGATACCCGGACGATATCACCACCTCTGACGATACCCGCAGAGGCTGAATTAACCTGCCAAGCCAATAAGCGGGTGCGATATGGCCTGAATCACAAAACACAAGCATTCCTTCAAAGGAAGGGCCAAGGGACTGTATACCCGCAAGAAGGTTGTGATTCTTCTGGCTGCATTTCTCTGCACTGCCGGAACATATATGCAGGACTCGCCCGTCAATGCGTTGAAGTTCACGAATTACAGGAACTGCCGGGTCGGCATCGGTATCAGTTACACAAATTAACCGTGAAAAAGAATACTCCTGCCTCAACAACGACCCGAGGTTTGCTGCCAATGATTCAGAATAACCTACAACCGGAACAATGATCACAACCTGCGGATTTAAAGATGAGGAGACTTGCATGGCTTTGTATAGATCCTGTAACGTTTATCTGGTGCCAGCCCACTTTCCTGAAAAAGATTATTAATTGCATCATTATCTTCCAGTGTCCAGCCCATCTCCACATAATTATACTGTTCCATCGTCTTAAGAACACTCATCGCGTACTGCATGGCAATGAGATGAAGTCCCATAAGTCTGAATTTTTGTTTTACACCAAATAACAGACCACGTAATCCGGTGACTTCAGACATATAAAGATATTTTTTCACCAGCGCCATAAGACCAAGACTACCGTTAAAACGTTTCAATAGCGGATTGAAATCAGGTAGCATAAGACCAATACCTGCAGGTTCATCACCACAGTAAATGAAAAACGCAAGCCTGGGTTCAATCAGAAAGAGTAACTCTTTTGCCATTTCATCCTCTTCCTCATTCGTCATTGGCACAAAACCCCAGTTGTCTGCCCAACAGTCTTTATAGATGTTGTTGAGTAATCTGATATTCTCCCGGGTCCATTTTTCAGGACAATGAATTGTAATATTATTTTTCTTTAAAATATTTTCAGCAATGGGATCGACCCATTCGGGCAAAGTAAACTCACGGGTCAGTCGATATGACAGTATATCCTTTTCTTTACGTAACCCTGCCCTGTAAATTATCTCCGGGTAATAGGACGGATTGTACGTCATCATCAGTGCAGGATCTCTTTTGAACCCTTTAATAAGGATACCGATTTCATAGTTTGTAGAGGGGTTCAACGGCCCCCTGAGGCGGGTCATTCCTTTTTTACACGCCCATGCTTCAACGGCATCAAATAATTGCGTTGCCACCTCCTGATCGTTAATACACTCAAAAAAACCCCAGACACAGATTTTTTCGTCATGGTACGTGTTAAGATTAGTATCTACTATTGCCGCAATCCTTCCAACTGTAATTTTATCTCTTTTTGCCAGGAACAATTCTCTTTGAGCAAATTGCCAGAACGGATGTTTTTTAATATTGAGGAGCTTTGCAAGTGAAGATTTCAGCGGAGGAGCCCAGCAGGGATCATCCCGATAAATACTCCACGGCAACTCAATGAATTGTTTCATATCGGCACGACATTGTACCGGTCGGATGACTACTGGAGAGGATGATGAAAGCAACATAAGCTATAATGACGATAATAAGGGATGTTGATTCATGAACACCTTTTTCACGCTGGCTTTATGGTCGGCAACACGGGATATGCTATCGCACACCATAACGAGCCCTTCTTTTTCAATATGGCAAAATATGTGACCTGACCCGCCCGTATCTCAACATGATGGTAATCGCAATGTCGAGACATGGCAATGATTTCAACATCACGCGGTGCAATATCCAAAAAACCTGTTCTCCGCGCTTTGACCACTGCTTCTTTGCAGCTCCACAGGGCAGCAGACCCGCTGTTCCTATTGCAGAAAAGTCCATCCATTATTGTAGTTTCCCCAGGGGTAAACACCTTGGAAACCGGGTAAAAATCGGGGAAATTCACAGGGGTCTCAACATCAATACCCACTGAAACTCCAGCAGCAAGGACAGCCCACAACCGGTCTTTGCAATAACTAAACGACACAAAACAATCGCCCGGCTGATCAAGACAGACATGGGGAGCACCATAACTATCAGAAAACACCTCCACCGCCGGTGCTTTGCCCTGGGAATATGGGGCAAGCAGAGAAGCAAGCAATCTTTCTTTTATCTTCTGCCTGTTTTGAACCAGTGGAAGTGAACCATATCCTATGAGATTGAATAACTCCATATCTTTCGTATCGCCTCACCCGTATAAACGGGAAAAGTTCGGGAACAATAATTTCTGAGTCATTCAACGGTTTTTATTGAAAGACCAGTCACCTCCATAATCAGTCGACCTTCATTTGAAAAGCTTTTTGCCAGCCATGTGGAGCCATTCGCATCCTGTTCCTGTTGTTCAACATGCAGATATATGGTGTCACCACTCTTACAAGGGCTTACTACTTTTAGGGTAGAAAAACCGGTGGGAATATAAATCTGCGATCCATCCGATCGAACCATTCCAAAATGAAAATTTGGGAGTTGCATAAGTGCTTCAAGTATATAGTGGGGATAGCGAAACTGAGATTGAACAGTATCACAAAAATCATTTACCTCTGGATAAATCATTGTTGCTGTGATTTTTGTCTGATCACAGGCCGTAATAGTGTTGAGAACACGATACCTCCCGGTCAGACCGCAGTTGGTGTCGTAAAAATGATCAATATCAGACCTTGACATTATTGACTTCTGCTCCAGAAAATTTGTGGCAGGCTTCCTCTCTGTTGTCTCGTTATAATGAGATGCCGCTGTAAGCAGCACACTACCGGAAAAATAACTATGCAGTGATTGAGCCGCCGAGCCTGACTCTGAAAGTCTGCCAATCCGGACAGTACAGCACATTGTTCCCTCTCCTTCCGATTCCGCCTGACATGCAATATCCATTTCAGTATTTGAGCCGGATGGACATTCCAGTATGCGATCAAACCTCACGTCACGAAGCATGGCAGCATGCAGGTATGGGTAGAATAGCGATGCTGTCTCAAACATGGTTTCCACAACCATAATTGCTGATACAATTGGGTTTTCAAGCCATTTAAACGGTTTATGATCATTCAACCACAGATCTTTTTCATGGGTGAGAACCCGCATGGCCTGCATTCTGTTGTTTCTGAAATCAACGTGAGTGATGCGATCAATCATCGGCAGGAACACACAATCCTGACCATAAACGCCCCCATGATTTGCCTCAACATGTAATGCCACACTTTGAATAGACGGTAATTTTCTCACAAAAGCGACCTGACTGCATGAAGGAGCCGCAAGGAGTTCTCGACTTATTAATTCTGCAATTTCACAAACGTTAACAAAAGCATCTTTACCAATCTTTAAGGAAATGAGTTCCCTGACTTCAGGGTCATCTGCCATCCCGGCCCCTTTGATGGGTGGCAAAAAGACAGTTTTTATAATCGCATCGGTTACGTGAACGATACTGTCCAGATAGGAGGTCATCATTCTGTTGCCACAACAGTAGTTCGCCTGTCCTACATTACCTGTTATTGCAGCAAGAGAAGAGAGTGCAAGAACAAAACGCAGATTACCATCCGTAGCATTTGTCAACAGATTGTGAAGACCCGTATATTTCACATCAACTACCGCCTGAAAATCGTCGGGACTCTGCATACGGACGAATCGATCTCGCAAAATTCCTGCGCCATGGATAATACCATCGACTTTGCCATATTTTTCGTTGATGTAACTGAAGGTTTTAGCAACTTCATCTGTTCTGGCAACATCACATTGCAGATACACAGCTTCTGCTCCTTCCCTGCAAATGGATTCAATTGTCTCAAAAATATTTCGGCTTGTCTGTAATTCCTTAAACTTTATCTCCTGGTCATCACTGCTGAGTAAAGGCCATTTGTCCCGTACATAATCTAAGAGCTCCTCATCGTTCCCCGGTATGGAGGAGTAATCAATATCTGCACGATAAACCGACCGACCGAGAAGGATAAATGTGCAGCAGAATTTTGAAAGAGACCGTACCAGCCTGGCTGTAACACCCGCGGCTCCGGCGGATACGACGATAACATCTGTTGAGAAAATCTCCAGACTGTTCCTGGAAAACGAATCTGATGCCGAATTATTGAGTTCCTGAGTGTAAAGTGTTCCATTTGACAATTCGAGCTCAACCAGAGGCTGCTGACTATCCAGCAGACAATCAAATATTTCCTTCATATCGGGTAGATCTCTTACCCACATGCTTCTAAAAAGTGTCCTGGCGTATTCGATCTGGGCCGATAATAAAATACCGAGTATACCCTGAGCAATGAGACGACAGAACTGATCTTCTGTTGAGGATAATCTCAGATGAAAAAAGAAAAGGCGTGTATCACCCTTTACCAGTGTTTGAATATAGAGCAGCAGAGCAGTACAGACCTGCCCGGGGCTATCATCTCCTGCAGTAAAACTACTCTCTCCTCCGGTGAGCAGCACAACACCGGCTACATCCGTGGTATCGGCCAGGCGGTTAAGTTCCAACTGTTGGGAGTGAATCTCCCGCAGAACAGGCTTACCCGCGCTATCAGGCTCGGTCAGGGAGAAATGCACAACATTTACACCATAGTTTTGAACCAGATAGGCTTCCATTTCCTCTGCGTAGCTGACTGGTTCGAGTTGTATAAGTAAAATGTTTGAACCGGATGGAATTGAGAGCGGATCACTTATCTTGGTAAGCAACTCCTTTTGTTGAAAGGTAAAACGTTGCACCGGAGGTACATCTGCTATTACGACAACACTGCTCTTATCTTCAACCTTTCTGTTTTCTTGAGGGGAAGGCGTTTCGTTTACGCCACCCTGTGCTGACTTAACAAAATCAATCTTATCAGCAAATTCAGCAATAGTTCTTACATCTAAAAAATCTTCAAGCACTATGGTAATGGAAAATGTGCGTTCTGCAGCATCCATAATTATCGGCAGACGACTTGAGCGGATGGAAAGATCCTGGCGAATATCCATATCCGGTTCAATCTCATCCCTTCCGTATCCGGTAGCCTCCATGATAATCAAGATCAATTGCTCAACGGTTGACGCAGGCTTTTGTAACAGGCCATTCTCTTTATCCGGCTGCTGCGACTGTTCCGACACGTGAACAGCCTCTTCTTTTTGAGGAATGAATAACGTAGTATCAGCAGGAGCAACAGATAAGAATTCTTCAAGATCATGGGCTGAAAAGCCTGGATCAACACTGCGCTGAATTGTCTTAACAATTGCCGGTTTCAGATAACGCTCAACGCCCTGAAGTGCAAAAGAATTAATTTCCCGTTGAATTATTGTGCGGATTTCATTTTCATCCCGTTTCCTGGCAGGCTTTGGTAAAGATACGGTGAGATGTTCGTGATCAACAGATGAAAAAACATGCCCGAGACTAAACAGAGCAGCAACCGCATTCTGCAATGTCTTGGTTTCCCGTTTTGGGTAACAGGTATGAATCCGGGTGCTTTCCGGACATGTATCAGCGAGTAGTTTACATAAGGTATCCTGTGGTCCAACCTCAACAAATACGTCTACACCAAAATCCAGAGACATCGTGGTCACATTGTCCTGCCAGTGTACCGGAGATTCAAGATGGGAAAGTATTATCTTGCGAATCTCGTCAGCTTTATCGGGGTAAACCGTCTTAGTTGTATTGGAAAGAACAGGAACCTGTGATGCCTGGAAATCAACATCCGCCAGGTAGTCACCAAGTTCATCTCTTATAACCCGCATAATAGGAGAGTGAAAGGCCATGGAAACCGGCAGAATGTGGCTCCAGTAATTCCGCTTTCCCAGTTTTCTCTCCAATTCAGTGATGGCGCCCCCTGAGCCACCGATAACAATCTGACGGGGTGAATTGTAATTGGTGAAATAGAGTTCGGAGTCATCTGAAACCAGCTTCGTCAATTCGTCTATTGGTACATCGACTGCAATCATGGAACCGGGATCATCAACAAGAGTACTTGCTTTTTCCATACAAACTGCACGTTTTGCTATAATTCTATAGGCATCTTCGTATGAAAAAACACCCGCAACAGTAAGTGCTGTAAGCTCGCCCATGCTGTTACCCGCAAGAACCGATGGCTGTATGTCAAGTTCTTTAAGCTGCTGGTAAATCGCATACTCCAAAACAAAAAGTGCCGGCTGTTGCCACACTGTTTTTCTGAGGTTTGTCTCTTTTTCATTAAAAAGCATATGAAGAATATCAAAATCAGCAAGCTCTGCAATTTTGTCCATCCAGCTGCGGATAATTGGCAGTGATGCATACAACTCTTTTCCCATCTGATGATAGTGAGTCCCCTGACCGGCAAAAATCAGCGCAAGTTTTCCCGGGGGAGTGGCCTCGGCTGCAAATATACCGTTTTTCGTGAGGTTTCGGCTGGAGTCAGTAAGTGAAGCAAATGAAGTTACATGCTGTTCCAGGCAGGTTTTAATGCAATCATTATGGCCCGGAACACTCCTTACTCCTACCCGATAGTTTTTATCCCCATGGGTAATTGAATAAAAAGAAAGTCCCGTAATATCACAGACATTGAAGTCTTGGGGCTCTGGAATAATGGAATCCAGTGTTGGGTTATCAGGAATCTCCGGATGCCAGTCAGCCTGTTCAAGCTGAATAACATAATTGGCACCCCCGAAGCCAAAGGCATTAACCTGGCATCTTCTGGGATGTACATCAGTATGTGGCCATATTTCAGGTTTTCTGCAGACCTTGAACCCCCACGACTCCAGGGAAAGAGAAGGGTCTGGGGTATCATAGTTCAACACATGGGGAAAAATCCCGGCCTGCATTGCACTGACTCCTCTAACCAGGCTATTTAGCCCTGAAGCCCCGAGGGTATGACCAATCTGGGATTTAAATGAACTGAGTACGGTGCCGCTGTTTTGGGGGAATATCTCTTTTAAGGCTTTAATTTCTTCAATATCACCGGTTGGGGTTGCAGTTGCGTGGCATTCAACAAGATCCACCTCAGCTGAATCATACGATGCATCCTGAAAAGAAGCTTTGATTGCCTGTTCCTGGGTCTCTGCAACGGATTCCACCATGCCGACATTGTTATTGCTGGCTCCTACTCCGGTAATATATGCATAAATATCAGCATTTCTCTCTGCTGCAATGTCTTCCCGTTCGACAACGAGCATTGCACCACCTTCACCCAAAACCATTCCATCCCGGTCAGAGTCAAAGGGCCGACTGCTTTTTTCGGGAGGATTCCCCTCCTGATGCTGCCCTGCAAGGGCCTTCAAAGCAGAAAATTCAAGAAAGGAAGCCGGGTGGAGTAACTCCTCTCCACCACCAACAATGGCGACATCAATAATGTTATTTCGAATCAATTGCACTGCATTGAATAATGCCACCAAACCCGTCGCGCATGCGGCAGTAACTGCAAAGCTTAGCCCTCTGAAATTATATTTATTGCAGATAAAACCTCCTGCTGTGCAGCTCAATCTTCCCAGCAGGGTCGTATCGTCAATTGTAATGCGGTCAGCACACAAAGATTCAACGATATCGTTGATTGTCGTCGTATCAAGATTAAGGGCCTGTTGTATTTTTACCGCAAGTTCATCGGCCTTAACTGTAAATGTCAAATCTTCTATTGTATGGGCTAACTCACCGGCATTCTGAGAGATAATCACGCCAATCCGTTCTGGGGGAATACCAGATTCAAGTAACCCGGAATCCTTGATAACCTTATCTGCAAGCCAAAAAGTCATCTTGGATGAGTGAGTCATGGTGCGAAAATCATGCGGTGAAATACCAAGATCTTTCCTGGAAATATCAAGTGACAGGAACGCTCCAACATTGCAGTAGGTTTTCCCTTTTTCCCTGGGATCTGCTGAATAATATTTTGCATGATCCCATCTGGTTGGTGGGATTTCTGTTATACCGCATTTACCTTCAAGGGCTGCCTGCCAGACTGTCTCCGGTGAATTTCCAAGGGCATTGGAAACGGCCATGCCGGTTATGGCTATCCGCTTTCGTTTTTTGGTATCAGAAAAAATGGCTGTGTCGGATATTTCACCGGAGATCAAGGCCTCAGGAAACAACGGCGCAACAGAGGAGAGAGCCGCAAGTCGTTCATGCAATTCAGTAATAGATACCACTTCAGCTATACCACCTGCAGCGCTGCCACTCATATACTGCCCGCGTAAATAACATGCTTCCGAAGAAAACCGTTCGGTATGGCCAGGCAGTTGGGCTCGGGCTGCGATGGCCAGACTCCCGATACTGGTTTTTTCAAGCTCAAGCCTGATCAACGATTCATCACTACCGGAATGGATAAGATCCTGCTCAAGAATTTTTAACTTTTCAATAACAGGTGATTTAAGAGAACGAACACTCAATCCTATTGCCTGACCAGTCACGGTTGTATCACCAAAACCTGCGCCTACTACCAGTTCCTGATACTTTTTCTCCAACGCTCCGGTTTCTATGATTTCACGGGTTGCAAGATATACTGTACCGAGCTGAACAGCTTCCGCACCGAGCACGGCAGCCCGGTATATTGTCGCAGCATTAAAAAAACCACCGGCCAGAATAAGTGGTTTGTCAGAAAATGAACTGTTTTGTCGTCGTAATTCAAGGCCACTCTGGGCGATTGTCAAGGTAGAATGACTACCGATATGCCCCCCCGCTTCATGACCTTCACAGACCACATAACGAATATTATTTTCCCAGGCAAGTCGAAGAAGATATTGATCAGATGTCACATAAATAACTTCAATCCCCACGTCCTGAAGCTGTTTTGCGGCTAATGGCGACCCCGCCGAGATAACAACAAATGGCGGCTTAACCCGCTTAATCCATTCAAGCTGTTCTTCAAGGTATACATTTTCAGAAAGTGTAATAATATTTATCGCATAATTGACTCCCGCCAGCATCTTCAAAAGAGTATTCAACTTGTCTTCTATATGACCTGGTCGTTGAATCCCCAGGGCAAACGTTGGCAACCCACCGGCTTCCGCTACGGCCAATGTAAATTCAGGAATATCAGTTATACACGCCATACCTCCCTGGATAAACGGATAGGCGCAACCAAACTCTTTTTTCACCGATGAGTTGATAAAATTTTCCACTCGTTTATCAACAGTGGACATCACCCGCAATATTGCTGCTGCAAACTTTTTGATCGCTCCTTTACTCTTCAAGCCATAGGTATCACAAAATGAAGACGCATACGCGGCCTCCGGCCCGATGGGAATCAACTGGTCTTTTTCGAGCCCGCTGATACGTAGAGGAACCAGTCTATCTGATATTTGATCGACAACCGAGCAGTTGGCAGGTGGTGTCTTTATCAGGGAAGAAACTTGCGAATTGCCCTTATCATACATTCTAAAAGAACAGCTTTCGGCAATTGGCAACAGTGCGGTGTGATCAATTCTTATCGTCGAAATTTTTTTGTTAAGATGCGAATTTTCACTGCATGCAGAAAAGTCTGTCAGGATATGGATATATTCAAAAACCAGACGGTGAGCACCACTCTTTAGAAGAGCAGCAGCCCCTTCCGGCGTGGAAATACCACCCCATACACTGATTTTAGGCACCTTTTTACAATTTTCTGCATATTGCTCAACATATGAAAAGAGTGAAAAAAGTGTTTCAGTGCCTGAAAAACCTGATGCTTCTGTTCCCTTCAGAGCAAGATGTACATTCCGGGGGCATACCCGAAAATAGGCTGCTATTAAATCGATATCACCTGTCACAAGATAAAAATCACCGAAATGGTGCGAGAGCTCTTCAATAACGATTTCCGGAGCAACATTATGAATTTCAGGAAAACATTCAAGCCAAATATTTTTGATGTTTTTTGTCTTTAACTGATGAAGTGTTGATGCGTGTTTGAACTGTTTCCAGGTTATCTTTACTTCATAACCGGAGAGATCGGAAGATGAGAGGAACTCATCAATACTATCCTGCAGAGAAAGATCAACAATTGCGCCGAAACCTGTCTCAGCTTTCATCGAATATATTAAATCCAGTTGATCAGTTGGATGCCATACAAACGTCAGGGTATTCGGTGAAAACTGTCTGAGCATTAATATACACTCCGTCTTATATAGTGGCGTCGCATCAATGATAAAATGACGCAATATTGTGCCGTAATTTTTTGTGGCTGCAAACCACGACTTAGGGCGCATAGTTGCGCTATGTGCTCAAATCGCAACGAAGCGGGCACGAAAAAGCAATTTGAAAGACTAACTTTTTCCATGAAAGCGAAAAATTACAAAAGAATTACCCATACGTCATCTAAAAAAGCTCACATCTGTAAAAAACCGAAGGGATTGATCAGTAATTCTTTTTTCCTCAAGCCATTCAATATCAAAAGGCAAAAAATGTGTGGATACGAACGCTGCGAGGCATTTATACCTCTTTCGTGGATGTTAACAAACTATTGCAACATTAAAAAACAGTTGCATTACTCAAAAGACTTGTTATATCTCACTGGAATAAGTACAAAAAAAATCTGGATATTGTAACGAACTTACAAGCAAGTAGATGTGAGCCGACACCTAATTATCAACGAGAGTATGATTATGCAACCATCTTATCCATAAGGAATTCGGTTATATGAAATGGCAAAAGAAAACCCAAAAATTATTTTTACTTTCTATTTCGTCAATTATTTCGCTTTTTGTTGTAAATTTAATTTTTTTGCCTATCGCTAGCATAGCAGGCTTATTCCATGGGAACAAGATATCACGTTATATACTGATAATCGTAGCTATTGTAAGTTCTGTTTTTTGCGGAATCATATGCTTCAAAAAACTTTACAGGTATCTCAATACAGAAATTCAAGACACTTGAGAGAAGAACAGAAGTTCAAAATAGAGTAGAGCACTGATTCAGCAGGTTTTCCTTGGTTCTTTCCAATAAGACAGAGGGGCAAGTCTCATTTTGGCATATTACAAGTTCTAGGAGCTTGTCCGAGAATGCATTTTCACCCAACTCTTCGTTATTATCGAAAAAATAATGCTCGCAATATCGCCTGGATAAGCTCCTAGGAGGCTGTCCGAGAATGCCATTTTGTCCAAACTCTTCGTTATTGTCAAAAAAATATACTCGTAATATCAACTATATGACTGTGCGTATTTTTTTGAAAAACCTCGACTTTAACCAAAATGTCTATTCTCGGAAAGCCTCCTAGTACGTAACAGAACATATGGCGTCGTATTTCAGGTAAGTCGTCGGGTAAGATACTCCACGAATTCATCGAGATTTTCGGCAAGATACCCTTGAGAAACATCAAGATGCCGGGAAGCTGTCATCAGCTCTGTCAATACAAAAAAGTTGGCTGTACTTTCAGTTGGGCGGGATACAAACCAGTTCATATTGTGAATCCCTTCCAGAGCCTTATCAGGACTTCGTTCCCGAATCCATGGGGTCTGGTCATGATAAAGATGCAATACAAAACCAGGTGTCGCCGTCGCCACGGCTTTTTGCCCAAAGTGGTCTGCAATACTTACCTGATATTTCCCATCTCCCCTTGTATTAGGTAGAAATTCCTCCCCCCTTCTAGGTGCCTCCGTAAGAAATGCCATATCAGCAAATCGCTCCACCGTACCTGAACCAAGATTGGCAACCTCACGAAAAGGCATAAGGGTGATTTCACCATCTTCTTCTTTCATTATGAGCAAATCATCGGCCAAAAACTTGGCACCTTTCATCAACATACGTAGAACATGAGTAGATTTTCCACTCCCTGGCTGGCCAATAAGAATTACCGCTTTACCATTGATAGAAACAGCTCCACAATGAACAAGGTAAGCATTAAAGTTTCTCAGCCATTCAACAAGCAGTGGATAAAAAAATGCTTCGGGGAGAGGTCGTCTGGAGTTACCGGAAGCAGATAATGGTTCCAGAAAGACACGAGCATACGTAGGATTTACGTCGGTGAGTTCAAGAATAGCCGTATATTGTACTTTTATATACGTTGTACCTTCAGAAAGACTGTATTTTGCATTGACATGGGGGCTGATATCTAGAAGAGGGCCATCGAAATCAATACTCTTGTTAAGGACAGTGAACTGATCAGAATCGTCTATTATATCACATGTTAAAAGGAGCACGTCATCTCTTCTTTGCTCAGACGTACGACCATGAAACAGCTCTTTTAGTATCTGGATCTGCTCACGCAAAGGGGTACGAACAAGAACATCCCAACAACCCAAATTTACAATTAGTTCCATTCAGTTCCCAAAAAAAATAGGTGGCATTGAAAAACATATCAATGCCACCTAAGAGAAAAGATTCTAACGCAGACAAGCTGCAAGTAAGTGCCTTGTTTCTGTTATGAACCCGTTAAGTTGAACATTACCTTTATTTTCTTGTTTTTCTTTACAGGTTTTATGGAGTAAGGCACTAATAGTAATAAAGCGATGTATAGTAGTAACCACTGCAACCGCCAGATCCTTGAACAACCTTAACAGGTTCGTGCTTCTGCATCTTTGGAGCAACATACCTGCTTTTTTCAATCTCAACAAAATTCTTTTTGCTACCACTTTTGTTGTCCATAACTCCTCCCTTTTTTGATGTTCTCATACGCCGTACAAACCCTCAACCAGTATCCGTTTAAGAATGAATTTCTCTTCTATCTTCTAAATCGATGCGTGAGGGGGAATTTCACCACGGACATGTAAACAAACATCCCGTGCCTCGCTTATTGGAGAATGAAATTTTCTATGCAACGAAGAGTTAGAAGAAAAGACCGTTTCCAGATGGACACTGATCATCCTACCCAACCAACCACTTTTGATGATTGTACAAAAGACATTATATGTCAAGGAAAAACAATAATACTTTACAATTCCAAGGTTAGGCATTCAACCAAAAACAAGAACACGTGTATTCGATTTTATATCATTGGTTGTAAACATCTACAGATAGCGAACTCAGAGAGACTTTCGAGGCACTTACTTGCAGAGCTTGTCTGCGTTAGACGTTTTCACACCAGCTATCTCCCACAAAATTATTGACTTGACGACAAAAGTAATATACAGATAACTAAGCTCAATGTTCTTCTGATCGTTTGAATAAATACAACAAATAAGTGACGCCGATTCCACAGGCTCACCCCAGGCCGCGTTCACCTATGACCATGATTAATAAAAATCTCCTTCCGCATTGTTTCTCTTTTGTTTTTGCCATCATTTTAATTGCTTTGCTCTCAAACACCACCTTTGCCTGGGAGCAAATGCCTGGATCAGCCATAGACATTTCAATCAGTCCTGAAGGGGATGTTTATGTTCTTGGGACCAGCCACACTCAAGGTGGAAACTCTATCTTCAAATGGACCGAAGATGGCTGGATGGAACTTCCTGGCGGGGGAGTATCTATTGCTGCAGCATCCGACGGTGTTCTCTGGTTAGTTGACAACCGATCACACATTTACCGCTTTATAGAAGAAGGTTGGCAAAAAATGCCCGGAACAGCATCCGATATTGCTGTAGGTCACGACGGCAGTGTATTTATCACAGGAGGCACCCGGTGTAATTCAGGACGAGAAATCTATAAATTTATTCCACCAGTCGGCTGGACAAAAATACCCGGTTGCGGCAGCAAAATATCCGTCTCCCCTGAAGGCGTGCCATGGGTTGTCAACTCCAAAGGTGAAGTTTTCAAATATAACAACGGTGGCTGGTCTAAGCTCGAAGGAACAGCCGTTAAAATTGTCATTGGTAAAAACGACGAGATATGGGCCATAGGAGCTACCAGCTGTCCTGGTGGACACGAATTGTTTCGCTATGTTGACCAGGGATGGGTAAAAATGGATGGCTGTGCGGTTGATATCGGAATTGCCCCTGATAATACAATTTGGGTAATCAACAGTAAGCAGGAAATATTCAGGAAGCAATTCTGATCAATTCTTCTTCCATGATATATCAATATCTACTTCTTGTACGCATCACCTGCTCTCTGACCCTTTTTCTACCGGCTTTAACTACAATTAACAGTCTGATTTATCTCGGTCAAACAGAGATATCAAGCAATTCACTAACCATACTGGCAGCATTTCTCATAATTGGCCTTGTTGGCAATATTGCACTTCATAAAACCTTTCCTTCTTTTCAGCATTACTTTATTTCAAACGCAGTACTTCAAAAAACATACCTGGAAAATCATAGCTCAAAAAGCCCGGCACTGTTTATATGTTTAAGTGCTGCACTCAGTTTACTTCTTGAACTTGCGATAATTCGCTGGCACTCGAGCTTATTTCCTGTCATCTCTTTTTATAAAAACTTCAGCCTTCTCGGCTGTCTGGCCGGGCTTGGTACAGGCTATGCCCTGAGTAAAAGTAAGCATCTTCCCCTGCCCATAGCACCCATTTTACTATGCACCCAAGTCATACTCCTTACCCTCCTTGCCGGAGCTGGGAACCAGGACACGCTTGCTGTTCTTAGAGTTGAGCCCATCACCTCCCGGCTAAGCATGGGCCTTTTTTCCACCTTAAACCCATTTCCCCTCATTGCATTTTATCTCTTTCTCCTTATAAATTTCGCACTAAGCACTCTCATTTTTCTCCCCCTTGGACAGGTTTGCGGGCTGGCCTTAGATCAAATGGATTCACTTCGCGCCTATAGCTGGAATCTAACTGGAAGCCTTTTGGGAATTGGAGGTATGTTCATCATGAGCAGCTTCTGGCTCCCACCAATAATCTGGTTTATTATCGCCTTTTTTATGCTCCTCCCCCTGATTGGCGCCACCAGAGGTTCAATAACAATTGCCGCCACTATGTGCCTGATCAGCTGCCTGTTACTTAGCTGGTATGACAGTAAAGATTTACTAAAAATCAGTTCTCCCTATCAGCAACTGGAGATGAAATCAATCGGCAATGGTGAATTCGAATTGATGGCCGCCGGTCACTATCATCAAAGACTTCTCAATCTTGGAACCACCCACAAACAACCAGACGAGAACAAAAAAATTGCGGCAATCTCAAATTATTACGAC
>Ga0256845_1001532_pt1 | contig 18328 bp, 11 predicted proteins | sample RiftiametaG_FD_189101 | JGI IMG/M metagenome (GOLD analysis project Ga0256845, IMG submission 189101) | Tube worm associated microbial communities from hydrothermal vent at the East Pacific Rise, Pacific Ocean - Riftia | ecosystem: Host-associated > Annelida > Integument > Unclassified ...
CATCATAGAAAACCTAATGACAACAATAACTCAGACTTTATATTGGAGTAGAGAGTGGGGGGAGCGACTTTCAGTCGCCTTTTAAGAAACCTATGGACTTTCAGTCCATAGTGGTTTAGTTTTCTGGAGGTGTTTTGAGAATAATTCAATTGTGATCTCTTGATAAAATGACTTATTTAGTTTTTTTACGATATAATTAATAAGAATTAGTCATTTATATTAATTTATTCAAGGATAATTTTTTGCCGTTCATCTATAAAAATATGTAACATATTTATTGCTAATTATTTACAAAAAATTCATAAAATAAATACATAGCTTTTTGTATATTTGTATTTGTTCATTTTGTATAAAGGATTCTCGTAAGTCTGCTAAATACATAAAAATGATTAGGTATAAATAGTAATGTTTTTTCACTTGTTGTTAATATCTTTTAGCAGGTGTTTTGTATCTTTTTTTTTTGAGATACGTTTTTAAAATGGAATAGATAAAATAAGTGACTTATCAAATTGTATTAATTTTATTATAAAATTTATGTTAAAATTTAGAACTGTTTTTATTAACATGTTTATTGTCTTTGGAATGTTGTATACATTTAACGTATCTGCACAAAGTTGTGGTACGGATGCTTTTTTAGATAATTGTGCACCCAGCTTAGGTGATTTTACTTTTATTAAGTTTTTTAAAGTAAATATTGAGAAAGAAGGAACAAAAAAGAAAGTGTCTTATGTTTTCAGTAAAGGATCTACCTATAGAATAGTGATTTGTGATGAAGGTGTAAAAGGTAAGGAAATGAAGGTGAAGCTTTATGATAGAAATAAAAAATTAATAGCATCAAACTATTTAAGTAGCTCTAGGAAATATTTTCCTATACTCAATTATACATGTACTGCTACTGGAGTTTATTATGTCGAATCTTCATTTAAACCAAGCAAAAAAGGCTGTGGTGTTATTATTCTTGGATTTAACAAGTAATTATATAATTAACTAATATTTTTAATATGATTTTAGAGGGGAAAAATGAGAGTTTAATTAAAAGGGTAATCATCATTATCATATTATCAATTTCCCCCTTATTTTCATTTTCTACACATATTGTTGGGGGTTCTTTAACTTATGTCCATAATGGAGGCTCCAGTTATACTGTAACGTTAAAATTATATAAAGATTGTGGTCCTAACACTGCAGGGTTTCCTGGAAATGTAAATATAGTTGTTAGAGGTAATAACGGGTCTACATTTTCTTCGAATAGAGATATTTCTATGAGTTTAGGAACAGTTACTAATGTTCCATCAAGTTTAGATCCTTGTGCTGTTTCTCCTAACCCTATACCATGTGTTCAGGAGGGTATATATACAACAACAGTAACTAATTTACCACCAAACCCTGGTGGTTATCATATGTATTACCAAATTGTTGCTCGTAATTTAAGTGTTTTAAACATTAATGGTGCTTGTAACTGTATAGGAGAAAGTTTCTATGCATACATACCAGGAAGTACTGCCATTTGGTTAGAGGATTTTAATTTGCCTAATAATACAACTGTAGATAATGGCGTAACTGCTTGGAGTATCGCAAATGGAACCCCAGCACCTACAAGTAGTAAAGTAACTACCAATCGTTTTGAATTTAGAGGAGCAAACAATGGAACCGCAACATGGTCTTCAGAAGTAATTAATATTACAGCAAATACAACTGGAGTTGATTTGAGTGTTGACTTATCTGAAAACGGGAATATTGATTTTAGTGATTCAATATTAGTTTTCTATAGGCTAAATGGAGGGCCTCAAGTGATGTTTGCAACAAATGGGTTTATCATTAATGATTTTGCAAATACTGTTGCGTCACAAACAGGAGTTATTGGTAATACTGTACAAATTGAAGTTAGAGTTCGTTACGGAAACAGTTCTCCTAGTAATGAAAAATATAGAATTGACAATGTATTAGTCTCTGGAGGAACAATACCTAACGTAACTAATCCTGAATTTAATTTGCTACCGCCATTATTTTTATGTGTAAATCAGCCTTTTAGTTTTGATCATTCAGCTTCTGATGTTGATGGAGATTCATTATTCTATTCTCTTTACACACCGTATGATGGCGATAATGGCGCGGGACCACTAGATCCAACTTTCCCTGGGAATGTTGCAACTTTTACACCTATAGTTTTTTTACCTGGATACTCAACAAACAACCCTTTGGGAGGAACACCTCTTAATCTAAACCCTAATACAGGTTTATTAACAGGAATACCTACTATTTTAGGGCAATTTGTGTTAGGAATTAGAGTTCAAGAATATAGAAATGGTGTTTATATTAGTGAAACGCTTAGAGATTTTCAGTTTAATGTGCTAAATTGTCCTCAACCTAATCCTCCTTTAGCGGGTACTGATTTAATAATTAATGATGGTTGCTCAGATATTTTAAATGCTTCAGGGTTTATTACATCTACAATGACTTGGACATCAATAGCTCCAGGTAATCAGGGTGATTACGATAGTTACTTATCTTGTACTTCTGGATGCTCAAACCCTACCGTGCAATCACAAGGAACACCTCCAGCGTTTGTTGATTTCATGGTTTGTGGAACTGCTGCATCATGTAACAATGCAAATATTTGTGATACGGTTAGAGTAACTTTTAATCCAACATTAAATGTTACGATTACTCCAACTTCTCCTGTAATTTGTTTTGGACAAACATCAACAACAATTACAGCTAATGGGTCTGGAGGAACACCACCATATAGTTATTTATGGAATAATGTAAACCCATCACAAAGTAATATTGTTGGTGCTGGAACATTTACAGTTATGTTATCAGATGCTTCTGGATGTCCCCCAGCTCAATCTACGGTTACAGTTGTTGCTTATTCAAATCCAATAACAGCTAATGCCGGAGTAGATGATACTGTTTGTATTACAAGTCCGGTTGCTACTTTAAATGCTTCTGTTTCTGGTGCTTCTGGAGGTGTTTGGTCTGGAGGTAATGGAACTTTTAGCCCAAATAACACAACACTTCTAGGAATGAATTATACACCTACAGCTGCAGAAATTACTGCTGGATTTGTAGATTTAACATTAACTACAACAGGTAATGGAACATGTCCGTTAGGTACAGATGTAGTAAGAATAAATTATTTAGGATTTATTGGTACTGTTGATGTTGTCCCAATTAATGTAAGTTGTTTTGGTAATGTTGATGGTTCTGCAAGCGTAAATATAACAGGAGGAATTTCTCCTTTCAGTTATTTATGGAATACTGTTCCTGCTCAAAATACAATAACGGCAACAGGTTTACCTCCAGGATCATATCAAGTTATTATTCAAAACGGAATAGGTTGTACAACGTTAGATTCTGTAACAATTACAGAGCCAGATCCATTGGCATTGAACTTTGGAATGACAGATGTAACTTGCTTTGGCGGTAATGATGGTGTTATTACAGCAACTGCTGTTGGAGGAAATCAACCTTATACTTATTTATGGTCACCAGGAGGAGAAACTACCCCTTCAATTAACAATCAACAAGCAGGTTATTATTCTGTAACTGTTACAGATGCAAGAAGCTGTACACTAATAGGGGGAGACACAATTGTAGAGCCAACACCTATAAATATCAATTTTATTGCTACAGGAGTATCTTGTTTTGGAGGGAATGATGGAACAATCAATACGGTAATAACAGGAGGATCTCCATTATATACGACTAATTGGACACCATCAGGAGGAAGCGCTCCAAATGCTTCAGGATTAATTGCTGGAACATATATATTAACTGTAAATGATAATGAAGGTTGTATTTATAAAGATTCTACTATTATTACAGAACCAGCTTTAGCAGTTTCAGGAACAGAAGTAGTATCAAACGTTTCATGTCCAGGTGTTTCTGATGGATCAATTACTATTACACCTGCCGGAGGAACTTCTCCATACACTTATTTATGGTCTCCAGGAGGAGAAACTACGATTGGAATTACTAATCAACCTGCAGGAAACTATACTTATACTATTGTTGATGACAAAGGGTGTTCATTTACTGATTTTGCAATAATTAATGACCCTTTACCTTTAGTTCTTACAACAAATCAAGTTGATGTAACTTGTGCTGGAGGGAATAATGGTGTTGCAGGTGTTTCAACTTCAGGAGGTACACCTGGCTATACTTATTTATGGATACCAGGAGGGGCAACAACTTCTTCTATTAATAACTTAACTATAGGTACATATAATGTTACCGTTACAGATAACAATGGCTGTCAAATGTTAGATGTTGTTAATATCGTTGAACCTACTGCTTTATCAGTTAACTTTTCTTCAACATCCCCAACTTGTTTTGGTGGTAATGATGGAGGTATCTCGGTAACACCTTCAGGAGGAACTTCTCCATACACTTATTTATGGTTATTAAGTGGAGAAGTAACAGCTAATTTATCATCACAAACTGCTGGTAATTATACTGTTTTGGTTACTGATGACAATGGTTGTACTATTACAGGAACAGGAACTATTACAGATCCTACACAAATCGTTTTAAATTCAGGAGCTATCAACTCATCTTGTGGTGTAGCTAATGGTTTAGCATATGTATCGGTAGCTTCGGGTGGTACTGCTCCATTTTCATACTTATGGTCTCCGGTAGGGGGAACAAGTGATACTGCTACAGGTTTATTTGCAGGTTTATATACAGTAATAGTAACAGATGCATCAGGATGTACAGCATCAGCAAATGGTAATGTTAATGATAATGCATCTCCTGCACCAACAATTAGTACTGTAACCAATGTTTCATGTAATGGAGGTTCAGATGGTACAGCATCAATTACTCTAGTAGGTGGCGTAGGACCTTTTACCTATTTATGGTCACCTTCAGGAAGTATAAATGCAACAGCAACTGGTTTGCCTGCTGGCATTCATACTGTAACAATAACAGGTTCTAACGGTTGTCAATCCTCTATTTCTACACCACCGATAACTGAACCTGATCCAATTGTTACAACGGTTTCAGTAATTCCTGTTACTTGTAATGGAGGTAACGATGGTGGAGCTTCTGCTGTTTCTATAGGAGGAACACCTGGATTTACCTATCAATGGTTGCCTGGTGCTTCTACTGGAAATACGGTTTCGAATTTAACAGCAGGCATTGATTCAGTAAAAACTACAGATAATAATGGATGTATTCAAACAACGTTATTTAACATTCTTGAACCAGCATTATTAACCGCAGGAATCACGTCTTTATCAAATGTTAATTGTACAGGAGGGAATGATGGAACAGCAACAATTAATACTGTTGGAGGCACACCATTTTATAGCTATAATTGGAGCCCTATTGGTGGAAGTAATTCTATTGGTACTGGTTTAACAGCAGGTAATTATGTGGTTGATATAACTGATGTAAATAATTGTTTATTTCAGGTAAATGTTGCAATAACAGAACCCGCTTTAGTATTGTCTGCAACAAGTACTGTTGTTGCTACTAGTTGTTTTGGTGGAGGGAATGGTTCTGCAACGATTAATCCTGTAGGAGGAACTTCTCCATATACTTATTTATGGTCTCCTTTTGGGGGAACATCTCAAACCGAAAATTCATTATCAGCAGGTAATTATACTGTTTTAGTTAATGATGATAATGGTTGTGCAACAAATGTAGCACTTACAGTTATAGAGCCTTCAGAACTTATAGGAACATTAGATACAATAGACCCATCTTGTGGCGTATCAAATGGATTTATTCAAACACAAATTTCTGGAGGATCATTACCTTATTCCTACTTATGGAATCCTGGGGGAGCTATTACATCTTCAATCTCTGGATTATCACCAGGAACATATTCTGTTGATGTTACCGATAACGCAGGCTGTCTTTTAGCATTGTCAGCTAATTTAGCTGCCATTCCTACACCAGTAGTAACAATCCCTACATCTGTAGATGTGAGTTGCTTTGGAGGGAATAATGGGTCGGCAACAGCAAATATTACATCTGGTACACCTCCATATTCATCTTCATGGGCTCCTTTTGGAGGGAATAATATTACAGCCAATTCATTAATTGCTGGATGGTATTATGTTAATGTTATTGATAATTTAGGATGTACAGCAACTGATTCTATAGAAATTCTTGAACCAACTCCAATCGTTATCGGAATTGATACTGTTCAAGCTGTTTCATGTAATGGAGGTGCCAATGGATTAATAACTGTTGTTCCAACAGGAGGAACGGGATCATACACCTATTCTTGGTCACCGAATGTATCGACACAAGCAACTGCATCCAATCTAAATGCAGGACTTTATATCGTAACTGTAGCGGATAATAATGCTTGTACAAAATCTATATCCGTAATGGTTACCGAACCAACATTGCCATTATCATCAAGTGTAGGAACAGTAGTAAATCCTACTTGTTTTACAAGTACAAATGGTACAGCATCTATAGTTGCTGTTGGTGGTACTATACCTTACACTTATGCTTGGAGTAATGGTCAAACAGGAAGTACAATTATTAACTTAATAGGTGGAACTTACTATGTAGATATTACAGATGTAAATGGTTGTTTTACAAATGATAGTGTAATAGTTATACAGCCAAACATGGTAGTTACTAATGTGGGATTAAATGATACTATTTGTTTAGGTAGCTCTGGAGCAGTAACTGCTGCTGCAACTGGTGGTAATGGACCTTACAGTTACTCTTGGCAACCTACAGGAGTAACAAATTCAGGAACATTAAATATAACACCTATAGTTGATACTGAGTATACCGTTGTTGCATATGATCAAAATGGATGCCCTGGAGATTTAGACACGGTTTATGCAATAGTTATTAATCTTGATAATAGTAATATTTCAACATCAATAACAAACACTCCAATTTGTTTAGGGCAGCAAACTAACATTTCTGTTCAGCAAATGGGGCTTAACGATTCATTAACCTTTACTTGGAATAATGGATTAGGTAATGGAAAAGGACCATTTACTGTTTCTCCAACTCAAGCAACTACATATATTGTTACAGCAACTAATTTTTGTGGTGCAAGTGTAATAGATAGTGTAGTAGTAGATTTTAGTCCATTACCAATTTTAGATTTTATGGTAGATGATGATTCTATATGTGATCCAGGGGCATTTCAATTTTTTGATAACTCTGTTACAGGTAATCCTCAAGATCAATTACATTATTGGTCATGGGATTTTGGTGATGGAAATTTCTCTCAAGTCCAAAACCCTGTTCACAGTTATGCGCAGCCAGGAAATTATCAAGTTGTCTTAACTGTTACAACTGGTAATGGATGTACAATTAATAATATTACAGCACCATTACTGGTTAGTGTATTTCCAACACCTGTTGCTTCATTTAATTTAAATACAACTGATATATATCTTCCAAATGATGTTATTATAACAACAAACACATCAACGCTGGCTACACTGTATAATTGGAGTTTTGGAGATGGATCTACTTCAATAGAATTTGAACCGGAGTATTTGTATACTGCAATTGGTAACTATGAAATACAGTTAATTGCATCAAATGAGTTTGGATGTAAAGATACTGCTGTTGCGGAAGTGACAACGCATACAGATTTAGTAGTTCCGAATGCATTTACACCTAATAATGGAGGAGCTTCTGGTGGTTATTATGATGTAGGTAGTCTAAATAATGATATCTTTTTTCCATATACCTCAGGAGTTGTAGAGTTTAAATTTGAGATATTTAATAGATGGGGAGAACTTGTTTTTGTAACGATAGATTTCAATCAAGGTTGGGATGGATATTATAAAGGTGAATTAGCTCAAAAAGGTGTTTATATTTGGAAAATATATGCTAAATTAAATAATGGTAAAATATTTAATAAAACAGGAGATGTTACACTACTTAGATAAAATATTATTATCCATATTATCATTTGTGTGTTTTGTGAATGTTTCATTGGCACAAAAGATTTCATCAGAAGATGAAAAAAAATGGTTTATTGCTGATAAAGCATTTGATTATGGAGATTATTTAACAGCCGTAAAAACATATAAAATGTTGTTGGAGGTTGAACCCGCTAATGATGAATTAAATTATAAAACAGGCGTTTGTCTTTTTAGCTTACCTGATAGTTATAAAGATTCTGCTTTATTTTATTTATCAAAAGTAAAAGCAAATAAATATGATGAATTAAATTATTATTTAGGAAGACTTAATCATCTAGCAAGACTTTACCCTAAAGCAATTTTGAATTTTGAAGCGTATAAAAAAATTAAACCATTTAATAGATTACATTCTGATAAAGAGGTAGAAGATTTAATTAGCAGAAGTAATGTGGCTCAGTTATTTGAAAGTAGACCTAATAAATCTCTTCAAATTATAAACTTAGGAGAGCAAGTAAACTCCATTTATGCCGATTATGGACCTAAAATTACAGCAGAGGGTAATGAATTGTTTTTTACTTCAAAAAGAAAAAATATACAATGGATAAATAAGGATGCTTATGGTAATTATTTTGAAAATATCTATTCATCAATAAAAAAAGAAGATTGGCAAACTCCCTCTTTATTAAGTGATAAAATTAACTCTAAATATAATGAATCATACACAGGTGTATCTCATGATGGAGAAAAGATGTTGATTTTTAGAACAAGTGAAGATTTAAAAAGAGGGCATATTTATGAATCATATAAAAATAATGATGGATGGACTAGTCCCATTAAATTGACAAATAATATCAACACTGAAAAATATACAGAAACGAGTGCTTGTTTTTCTCCTGATGGAAATTCAATATATTTTTCTAGTAACAGACCAGGAGGGTTTGGGGGAAAAGATTTATACGTAGTTAAAAAATTACCTAATGGAAGTTGGAGTGAAGCCTTTAATTTAGGAGGAGAGGTAAATACGATGTATGATGAGAATACTCCATTTGTACATCCCTCAGGTAAGATTTTGGGCACGAAAATATGGGAGGATATGATAATTTTAAAGTTAATTTTGATGAAACAGGAAAATATAGTGATTTAGAAAATTTAGGATATCCAATTAATACGAATGATGATGATTTGTTTTTTGTTTTAGGAACGGATGGAAGCAGAGGATACTTATCATCAAGAAGAAAAGGAGGGGAAGGATCTTATGATATATATGAAGTTTTATTTTCTGAAAACATCTTGCCTTTAAATGTTTATCAAATAAATATTTTTGATGAAAAAAATAAAATAATTAAAAATGTAGACATTAGTCTTGTAGAGTTGGAAACAAAAAAACGCTTTGGTAAGTACAAATCAAATGAATATAATGGCAAAATGATTATCATCTCTGAAACAAACAAAGATGAGATTACAATTAAAGCAGATGGTTATCAAACATTTATTACTCAATCTGTTTTAAATGAAAACAAACAATTAACTTTTACTTTATCTAAAGTATCAAATGATTAACATAAGAAATATTATAGCGATATTGATTTTAGCATCTAGTAATTTAGTGCTAGGTCAAGATATGCATTTTACGCAGTTTTATTCTTCTTCAGTTTATCTTAATCCAGCCTTTACAGGTGCTGGAGTTTGTTCTCGTGTTTCACTTACACACCGTAATCAATGGAGTGGAGTTTCTACAAGCTACTCATCAACCTTAGTTTCTTTTGACCATTATATTAAAAAACAAAATTTAGGAATAGGATTAATTGTAGGCAAGGATGTTGCTGGGTCAGGAAGTTTATCTAGAACGATTATTAATCCATTATTTGCATACGAATTAAAAGTAAATAGGAAATTAGGTATTAGATTTGGAGTTCAGCCAGGTTTTGCTATTAGTAGTATCAATTTTGACGACCTTGTTTTTGGAGATCAAATTGCAAGAGGAGGGAATGTAAGCACTATAGAAAGTGCACCTCAAAATGTTTATTATTTTGATGCTGGTGCAGGGGTGTTAGCTTTTGCTGAACAATATTGGTTAGGTGTTTCGTTTTTTCATTTAAATTCACCAATCGAAGCATTTTACTCTTCTAATGAAGCAACATTGCCACTAAAATATTCTTTGCACGGTGGTTATAAATTTTTACTTGAAGAGAAAGGTAAATCGGTATCATTAGCATTTAATTATAGGGGGCAAAAAAAATATGATCAATTTGATATTGGTGCATATTATACAAAAGATTTCTTTAATATTGGATTGTGGTACAGAGGTATACCAGGGATGAAATCCTATGCTCCGGGTTACTCTAATAACGATGCTATAGCAATAATTATAGGGGTTAAAACAGATCGAATGAATATTGGGTATAGTTATGACTATACAATTTCGAGATTACAAAATTCAGCATCGCATGGATCGCATGAAATAACACTATCTTATCAACTTTGTAATATAAGTAAGAAAAGAGGGCGAAGAATGTTTGTTGCTTGTCCATCATTTTAAAATAATATGAATAGATTAAATTTATTATTAAAGAAGAAGATTTTATTGGTTTTGCTAACTAATTTTTTCGTTTTAAGTAGTTTCTCTCAGTCAGTTGGAGGAACAACTTCAGGAGATACAACATATTGTAGTACACTCAATGCTGGGTCTATCAATTTATCTGGAGAAACAGGATCGATTTTGTTTTGGCAATTGTCAACTACAGGAACAGCACCATGGACTAATATATCAAATACAACAAATAATCTCGCTTACTTTAGTATAAATCAAACTACACATTACAGAGCGGTTGTACAGGATGGATCATTTCCTACAGATACATCAACAATAACAATAATAACAATAAACCCTGCTGTAGTTGGAGGAACTACTTCTGGTGCAGCTATATATTGTGCCGCTCAAAATTCTGGATTTATCACTTTGTCAGGTCATGTTGGTACAATATTGTATTGGGAATCCTCAACTACAGGAAGTGCTCCATGGACTAACTTACCTAATCCAACAAGCTCTCAAAGCTACCTTAACTTAACACAAACGACTCATTATAGAACCATTATTGAAGATTGCTCTCTTAATAAAGACACATCAACAGTATCAATAATTACAATAAACCCACCAGCAATTGGAGGTTCAATTTCTGGTGCTGGAGCATTTTGTGTAAACTCAGGTACAGGAACATTGACCTTGTCAGGCTACACTTCTACTGTCCTTAATTGGTTATCATCTTCAAATAATGGTGTAACTTGGACAAACATTAATAACACAACAGCAACATTAAACCATCCGAATATAACTCAAAATACGTTGTATGCCGCTGTTGTAGAAAATTTTTCAACTTGTCCTTCCGATACCTCTGTTTTTGCTTCTTTTGTGATTGATGCAGCAACTGTAACAGGAACTTATAACAAAAATGATTCTATTTTATGTGCCGATTTTAATGGAGAGATTATAGGCCTAACTAGTTATGTAGGAAGTATTATTGATTGGAAAGTTTCGATAGATAATGGAGTTACTTGGAATGGTGTTGGAAATACTACCGATACACTTTCTTTTAACAACTTAAATCAAAATACTTGGTATCAAACAACAGTTAAGAATGGGGCTTGTAATAGTGATTCTACAAACATTTTAAAATATACTGTATTAAATCCCAATGTTGTTAATGCTGGGTTAGATGATAATATTACTCAATTTGAAACAATAGAATTACAAGGTGCTGGAATTGGAACACCTCTTTGGAACCCATCAGCTTCATTGGATAATCCAGCTGTTTTTAATCCCAATGCAAAACCAAAATTTACCACATTATATATTATTACATTAACAGATTCTAACCAGTGTGTGAGCTCCGATTCTGTATTAATTACTGTTTCTGTTCCGTTTCCTAATGCAATTACACCTAATGGTGATGGAGCAAATGATTTTTATATAATTGATAAAGTTGAAAGTTTATCAAATAATACACTAAGTATCTTTAATAGATACGGTAATTTAGTTTTTGATGAAAGCCCTTACACCAATTCATTTAACGGAAAATCTAAATCAGGTGGAGATTTACCAGATGGAATTTATTACTATACGTTTGATTTTGGTGATGGAAGAGAAGTGAAATCTGGTTATATTTTAATAAAACGATAATATTAGAATGAGAAGATTAAAGCAAATATTATTATTGGTTAGTTTGTTGTTAATTTATAAATTAACATCAGCTCAACAAGATCCTTCATATTCGATGTATATGTTTGATAAAATGTTGATTAATCCAGCATTTACAGGAAGCTCTAATTGGGCTGTGGGAACATTAAAGTATAGAAAACAATATTCAGGATTAGATGGAGCGCCATCAACACAAACATTTAATTTTCATTCTCCAATTACAAAAAGACACATTGGATTAGGGTTTAAAATTGTAAATGATAAAGTGGCAATAATGAGTAATTTGAATGTAGCTTTATTATATTCTTATCACTTAAACTTTGCTGGAGGTAAATTATCTGTTGGTTTAGAAACAGGTTTTTATGGACGTAAAACAGACTATTCTCAAGTAATTTTGTCTGATGAGATTGATAATTCAATACCAGCAGGAGAATCAACCGCTTTTGTGCCTGATGTATCTTGGGGAATGTACTATCAAAAAAAACAATTTTATGTTGGTTTTTCTCAAGCACACCTTTTAAAAATGAATTTTGCTGATGATACATCTAGCACTTCAAATTCTCACTTGTATAATCATATGTATTTGATGTCAGGTTCAGTTTTTAAACTGGCACGTAAAATTACATTTGAACCAAGTTTTTTATTAAAAGTTGTTGCAGCAGCGCCATTACAGATAGATTTAAATACGATGTTTTATTATGATGATAAAATAGGGGCAGGAGTACAATATCGTACTGGAGATGCTATTGTATTTATAGCTAAAATTAACATCACAGAAAAGTTAAGGTTAGCTTATGCTTATGATATTACAACATCAGGATTAACAAATGGAGCAAGCCACGAAATAATTCTTTCTTATGGTATAAAACTACCGCCACCAGTGTCTAAAAAGGAAGTTCACCCAAGGTATTATTTTTAATAAGAAAAAATTGATGAAGAAAAATTTTAACATTTTAAAAGTAAGTCTTATCATATTAATTATGATGAGTGGTTTTGTTATGGTTGCTCAAAAAAATGCCAGTAAAGGAGACCGTTATTTTGATAAAAACCTTTTTACCGAAGCAATTAAATATTACCGTATCGAAGCAAAAAATGGAGACAGATACTCTTCGCTTTATGCGAAGCAACAATTGGCAAAATGTTATCGGATTTTGGGCGAGTTTGAGATGGCAGAAAATATGTACCGTAAAATTTTAAAAAGTAAAAAAAATAGATTAGACCCTAGTAACTTTTTAAATTATGGTAAATCATTAAAAAGTAGTGCAAAATATGCTGAAGCAAAAATTCAATTTAAAGAATACATTAAGCTAAACCCTGGAGACCCGATGGGTGAAATATTTTTATACTCTTGTGATTCTGCCCAAAACTGGTTGGAAGAAACAATAGGTAAAGAAGTTAAAAATCTAGAAAGCATTAATACAGAAGCATCAGACTTTTCTCCTGTGATATTAAACCAATCTAAATTAGTTTTTACATCATCTAGAGAAGGCAGTAAAGAAGCATTAATAAGCTTTGATGGAGGGATGAAAGTACAACGTTTAGATATTTATTCTGCTAACATTTATGAATTAACAGGTGAAACCAAAATTGATGTTGTTAGTATTCCTAACATTAACTCTCCTTTGCATGAGGGATCTGCAACTTTTTCGGCAGATGGTACAGAAATGTATTTTACTAGAACTATTAAAGGTAAAAAGACCAAGAAAACTAAAAAAACTACTACCAATGAAGTGGTAAGTACACTACAGATATTTTATAGCAAAATTGATTCTTTGGGAGAATGGTCGGAACCTGTAAGTGCTTTTGTGTTTAACAGTTTAGATTATTCTATTGGTCAGCCTGCATTATCTTATGATGGAGAAACCTTATTTTTTATGTCAGATATGAAAGGTGGATATGGCGGAACGGATATTTATTTTACAGAAAAAAGAGAAGATGGAACTTGGATTGAACCTATAAATGCAGGAAGTGAAGTAAACACTTTTGGGTATGAGTTGTTTCCTTATATTTCTGAAAAAGGAATTTTATATTTTTCTTCTGATACACATATTGGAATGGGGAAACTTGATATTTTTTCGAGTACAAAACATCAAAATGAATGGGGTAATGTTAAAAATTTAAAACCACCATATAATTCTATAGGTAATGATTTTGGGATAGTATTTGATAAAAAAGCTGCAAGAGGATTTTTTAGTTCAGATCGATTTAATGGAATGGGGGCAGAAGATATTTATAGTTTTTCTGAAGAGATAGCTCCTTTAGTAATAGAAATTGATGGAGTTAAACTAAAGTTGGTTGATAATACCATTTATGATGGTTTAAAGTATGTTTTAAAAAATAAAACAACTAAAAAGGACACAACTTTAGTTGCTGAAAATGGTTTTTTTACTTTTCAGTTAACGCCTAATAATGATTATGAATTGCAAGTTAAAAAGAATAGATTTTCTGTTTACAACAAATTAGAGTTTAAAGTTAGCTTGGAAGATCAAAAAAATTATTCTACAACCACTATAAAAGCATTAACAGAACCATTCTTTTTTAAAGGAGATTTAAGTGTTTTAGATCCTGATGATACCAATCATGTTGATAGAATTGCTTTAGTTAATCAACAAGTGCAATTGTTAGATAGTAATATAAATGATTTGGTAAGAACGGATAATTATGGGGCTTATATTTTTAAAAACAAATTATCTGAAAATGTTAACTATCAAATTGTAGCAAGTAAAAAAGTAGTTCCTGAACTTGTTAAAGTTATAAAAGTAGAAAATGCAATGGATAGCATTTTGGTTAAAGGAGAGGTGTTGGATAATGCTTTATTAGCGGTTGAAGCTAAAATTACAATAAGAAAAGAAGGACTAGTTTTTAAGGAGATAAAAACTACTGCGGATGGACATTTTTCTATTATGCTTCCTACGGAGTTCTCTTACGAAATTATGGCTGCAGCTAAAGGTTTTTATCCAGGGTTAAAATCAATAAACCCTCAAGATTTTCTAAATAAAAAAACGTTTAACTTAAAAGTTAAGCTGAACAAAGTAGATTAAATATCTCTTTGTAAGGAAAGGTTATTCTCAATTTATAAGATTACTTACACTTTTAAAAAGTGATAAATGATGGCGTTATATTTATCTTAGTAAACAGAATAATTGATTAATTTTGCCATATGTTGCATCTAAGAAAATATATTGGGAATATAACAACAGTATTTATAATTATGTTGGTGTATTCATGTACACCTCCTCTTTACATTCCTAATACAGCTAATGTTCCTGTGTTGTTAAAACAAGGAGATTTAGAAGTAGGTATTTCAACCGGAAGTAATGGCTGGGACGCTCAGCTTGCTACGGCAGTAACTGATAATATTGGTGTTATGCTTAATGGGAGTTTTGCCAATACTGCTGGTAATGATAGGAAAGATTATCATAAGCATCATTTTACTGAAATGGGGATAGGATATACTTATATTTTAAATACAGAAGATGTTGAAGAAAGTAAAATGAAATATTTTATTTCAGGATTTGTTGGTGGAGGAATGGGAAAAACAAGTGGGGTGGTTGAATTCAATGAGTTTTTTGGAAGTGACACGATTGTAAACTCATTAAGTGGAGATTATAGCAGAATCTATTTCCAGCCTTTTATAGGGATGTCTAATAAACATATGAGTCTTACTTTTTCTACTAGAATATCTAGAGTAAGTTTTTCTTCCATTACGTATGACCTTAGTTGGGCATCATCATATGATCAGCAAAGTCCTCGAAATAATATTTTTTATGAACCAACAGTTACCTTTAAAATAGGAGGGAAATATGTTAAATTTTTCACTCAAATAGGAGTCTCGGTAGGCCATTATGGAAATGCAGAGTCAGGCTTTAAGCAACGCCCTTCAATTGGTATTATTGGAATACAAGGTTCTTTAAATTGGAAGAAATGATTTTATAACAAAATCTTTATTTCCTTTCATCTTATAAATAATAATTTACCTTAGTATTAAACTAAATGTATCCTTTTGATTTAGAATATAAAGTCATTTTTGGATGACAATATTCCTTTATTGATAACTACACAATTTAGCTTTATTTTTACCGTTAATCGCATACCTATTTAAAACTAAAACTATATAATTATGAAAAAGGCAACAGTATTATTTATGCTTATAGCAATAAGTATTTCACCATTATTTTCTCAATACCGATATTATTCTGTAGATGAGGTTGGATCTTTTGGATCAGGAAAATTATATCATTATGGATTGAGTATAGATGTTAATCCTAATCAAAAAATTACAGTAACGAATAAGAATAAAAAAGGTGAAACGAAACGTATTTACACCTATCAATATAATAATAGTAGTAGTTTGATAAAAGAAATCAGGTTAGATAAAGCAGGGAAAGAAAAAAGCAAACGTGTAAATATTTATGATGGAAAAATATTCTTGGGAAGTGAATTTTCTAAAAAAGGGAACTTAAAATATAAATCAAAAGTTACTTACGATAATAAATACCGAATGAGTTTTGTACAAACAAATGCTAAGGGAATAATTATAGCAAAAAGTACTAATACCTTTACTGAAAAAGAATACGATGTAATTAATTATAAAGGAAAAAAATCAGATAAAAAAAGAAAAAAATTGACACAGACCATTGATTATAAAAAAGGTGGAGAAAAACAAGCTAATAAGTGGGTTTACGAATATGATGAGAATGGAAAACAAACGGTTACCAGATTTTATAATTCAAAAAACAAGGTGAAATATGTTTGGGATTACTCTTGTAAAGAAGAGGGCGCTTTAATGGCATCTAAAAATCAAATAAATTTTTGTAAATGGAATGAAAGTGAAGATGGAATGTTGATTGAAGTTACTCGAAAAACTTCTGCAAAAGGAGAAATAAAAAAATCGATTAAAAAATATGATGCTGATACTAACTTAGTGTTAAAAGAAGAATACATAGATGGTGTGCTTAAAACGAAAGTAACTTATGATAAAAATTTTACGAAACCTTTAGTTTGGGAGTTTTATAAAAAAGGAGTGTTAAGAAGTAAGTATATGTACATTTACGATAAGGACGGGAAAGTGTTAAATACAAAAGCTTATTATAAAGACATGGAAAAAATAAGTTACGAAGAGAAGTACATTTATAAAGATAAACAACTGGTATCTGTAGAAAACTACCGTAAAGGAAAGTTAACTCGTTCTTATACGATAAGCTATAATTAATCCTAGTAATATTTTATTATTTTTGTCGCTTCTTAAAACGACTAAATAAAATAAAAATATATGAAAGCATACGTATTTCCAGGACAGGGAGCCCAATTTGTAGGAATGGGGAAAGACCTTTATGATAATTCTGAATTAGCAAAACAACTATTTGATAAAGCCAATGATATTTTAGGCTTTAACATTACAGATATTATGTTTGCAGGAACAGATGAGGAATTGAAACAAACTAAAGTTACACAACCAGCTATATTTTTGCACTCTGTTATTTTAGCAAAAACATTAGGAGATGATTTTAAACCAGAAATGGTTGCAGGTCATTCTTTAGGAGAAATTTCTGCATTAGTAGCTAGTGGTTCTTTAGATTTTGAAGCAGGATTAAGATTAGTTTCGGCAAGAGCTTTAGCAATGCAAAAAGCATGTGAGGTTGTACCGTCTACTATGGCAGCAATTTTAAGTTTAGATGATGAGGTGGTAGAAACTATCTGTGCATCAATTGATGGTATTGTTGTTCCTGCAAATTACAACTGCCCTGGGCAATTAGTAATATCAGGTACAGTAAGTGCTATTAACGAAGCTTGTGAGAAGTTAACAGCTGCAGGAGCTCGTAGAGCATTGGTTTTACCTGTTGGTGGAGCATTTCACTCACCATTAATGGAACCTGCACGAGAAGAGTTGGCAAACGCTATTGCTGCAACAGATTTTAAATCACCTGTTTGTCCTATTTATCAAAATGTAACGGCAAGTGCGGTAACTGATCCTGAAGAAATTAAAACAAACTTAATTGCTCAATTAACTGCTCCAGTAAAATGGACACAAACAATGAATAAAATGATTGCTGATGGATGTACTTCAGTTACAGAAGTTGGTCCTGGTAAAGTTTTACAAGGTTTATTTAAAAAAGTAGATCGTAAATTTGAAACGGCTAGCGCTTAAATAGTCGAACCTTAAGAATTATTTAACTAATTATTTTTCAGACAGATAACTTGATAAAATGGCGATTTTATGTGTTTAGAATTGCAAGGTAATGTGTATTTTGTGTAGAAAACCTTGCAATAA
>Ga0256845_1001533_pt1 | contig 18326 bp, 14 predicted proteins | sample RiftiametaG_FD_189101 | JGI IMG/M metagenome (GOLD analysis project Ga0256845, IMG submission 189101) | Tube worm associated microbial communities from hydrothermal vent at the East Pacific Rise, Pacific Ocean - Riftia | ecosystem: Host-associated > Annelida > Integument > Unclassified ...
GAGAACCTATCAAGGCATTCATGACCATTGCCAGTCCGGGGATGGGCCCAAAAAAGCGATACAGAACAGACATCAACGCGGGATAGCCCACTGGATAGTGGGCCGCGTAGGTGACCGCGCCATCGGGCCAAGCCCAAGTGTAGCCGAGCCCCTGAGCAATTCGCTCGGCCACTACATGATAGTATTCTCCGTCTGCGGTAGGCTTCACCCGATCCCAAGCCCAGAAACACATAGGGAGACGAACCGAAAGGGCTACGAGAAATAGGAGCGGAACCTCTCGTCCTGGGGCCCCTAAGAAATGACGCACTGGAGAGATTGTCGCCGAACTTCCTCGACGAACCCTGCCATAAAAGTCACGGTAACGTGAAATCATGGGTACGCTGTCAGAAGCCCAAGAGACCGAAGGTCGAGCACTAGCTCACACAAGGGCAGACCCACTACATTCGAATAAGAACCTTCAATTCTTTCGACCAAGAAAGCTCCGCACCCTTGAATGGCGTAGGCGCCCGCCTTATCGAGACCTTCTCCAGTGGCGGCATACCGTGTCAATTCGTTGTGGGTAGCCGAGCGTAAAGTGACAGATGTCGTCACTGTACGAAAGATAGATTTCTGGGTTTTTGAGCCATAGAGCCCATAGGAGGTATGTACCTCATGTGTTCTTCCACAGAGCATAGAAAGCATCGACACCGCTTCGGCGGAGTCCTTAGGCTTTCCGAGAATTCGTCCCCCACACGTCACGCTCGTATCGGCCACCAACACACCCGGAAATATTCGCCCTTGTGCGCTCAACGCCTGACAGACCATGGTCAGTTTCAATTGGGCTACCCGTCTAACATATTCCTCAGGCAATTCATCGCCCTGCACAGCTTCATTCACGTCAACGGCAAAAACCTCATAGGGCACCAAAATTTTGCAAAGAAGTTCACTTCTGCGGGGAGAGCGGGATCCCAATATAAGTGGCGTCTCGGGGGTGAGCATGATTTGCCCATAGCACGATTGAGCGGGAACTAGCCCTGGGTTCAATCTCTTGCTAGCCCGGCTCAGTGCAATTGGCGCAACTACCTCTTTTCTTTATTTTAGTTCTCACGACCGGGACAAGCGCGGCAAGCGAATTGTCTATCAATACACTTCCTCTTCCTCTACGCGGTGGAAAAAATTCAGGGATCCGGTCTGCGTCTCAACTTGAAGAAACCGCACATTTTACCTTACGCACCTCGTATTTAGCTCGACCTCTGAGCGTGCAAAGCCCCGGCCCCTCCCCCGAAGGAAATAGAACATCGGTGGTCGAGGGAGCATTTATTGCTGAATTCGCCGACGTGGTCCTCCTTGGAAAAGGCTGGGATATTGGTGCGGGCTTCAGCTCGCATATCTACCAATGGGGTCAAGGGCCGAGCGCTATTGAAGGGGGCGACGCCCCCCTACCCTCTTTTGCCATGGGCCCACCACGAGTCGAGTTGGGCTGGGGAGGATCACACAAAAACTACTTTCGATATCGCCCCTATTTTAGCCTCAACTTGCCCCTGGGAAGCCCGGGGACCTTCTCCGGAGGAGACACATTCCTAGCAGAGCTCGGTTCTAGTTTTGTAGGGCAACACAACTGGCTCGAATGGAGCGCTCAAGCAGGCTTACTCTTACGCTCAACTAGTAAATTTTCTGCCACGGTTTGGGGACCACAGCTACTATTTGCGGCTGGAATCATGGCGCGACTCTCCACTAAAATACTCATCGGTCCCGAGCTTCATTTGCAACCACTATTGAGTTCGCAATCTAGCGATGATCATTTACGGGGTGGTCAAATTTTCCCAGCAGAATTTGTAGGGACCCTGCGTTACGAAAATTCGTGGATCCCTGTGTCACTCTTTGCCGGAACGGGTATTCCCCTGAGCAAACGCGCCTCCACCCAGTCGCGATTCGTTAGAGCTCCCGGCAGTCCTCTATTTCGTTTAGGAGTTGATGTAGAGGCACACTTCTAAGGGCACAGCGCTAGAATACACGCTCATGCACGTAGATGCGGTCACCTGATTGAAGGAAAATATCCTCGGACTTTCCATCGTAAATTCTTTCGACGTCGACAACTACCGTCTCCGCTTTTCCCTCATTGAGCCGCGCCAAGTTAACTCGCGACTTCTGCGCGATACTCGTAAAACCTCCCGCCATTGATATGGCCTGCAATAAAGTCATGCCTGGAGAGAGTGGAAAACTTCCAGGTTTTTGCACTTGGCCTAAAAGAGTGATCGTCTTACTGCGATACTCAATCACCCCGACAATAACACTCGGATCCGTCAGTATCTTCTTGGCAATTAGAGCCTCGCGCACTTTCGCGGAAACCTCTTGTGGCTCCAAGCCTTCAACCAACATCGACTGAATATAGGGAAAAGTTACACTCCCGTCGTTGGCCACCTGAAACTCAGTGGGTAGATCTTTCTCTCCGACAATCTCCATTCGAAACACGTCACCAGGACCCAAAGTGGTGTTTTCTGTCGCCGCCTTCAAGCGCGGCGGGCGCCCCTGCGAAGACGGACCGCAGCCAGCAAGTGACGAAAAGAGTATTCCGCCGACGCTTGCGGAAACATAAGTAATCAATGAGCGGCGGGTAATAAACATGTAAGCACTTTTGAGAAGAGTTCTTCCCGATTCAGCCATGTGGCGCCCTCGCTCTACTCTCTATGGCCCCCGGTGGAGCAAGATCGCGAAAGGGTTCTATGACGAAGAATGAGAACTTCTACGCGAAGAACTAATGCCCAGGCCCCATCACCTAGCGAAAGCCCATAGCCTCGAGTGAGGCAACGATGAGAAGTCTAGAGGAACCAGCGTGCTCCGAGCATCGCCCGAAATCGATTGAACGAAAGATCGTCTTGAAATTGCTGAAAGTTCAAGACGGTTGAGGCGTTTTGATCATAGCGAAGCTGCAAGTTGATTCCGACCGTGGGAGTGGGGCGGTATTCCCCAAAGGCTTGCACGTCAATACGAGTCTCATTGAACCCCTGCTGGATACCAGAGGTTGAGAATGAGTCTGGATAGGAGAGCAATGAAACCCCGCCTTCGAGGGTGGTCACAATATTACCGGCAAGCAGATAACTCCCCTGAATGTAACCGCGATTTCTCCGATAGAAATCACCTAGGTAGCTATCGTTGAAGTCTCTGAGCACACCCAGCGCGAGAGCTGAGGCACCAACATCCACATCGCCCTCTTTGAGGCGACCCTCGGGGGAGAAGAACCACTTTGCCTCAGCCTTACCAATGAAATCATTGAAGTTGCGAGCCACGCCATTGTCGTTCTTGTAAAAACTTGCCGCCCAACCACCTTTTACGAGGAGCGCCAACTTCTTTGTGAGTAGACCGTTCAGACCAAGCTCACCGGACAGAATCTCGCCATCATTGAGCCCCTCACGAGGGTAGCGTATTATTTGCACCTTGCCGTCGTAGAGAACCGATGTCTTGGGCAGGAATTTCCACATGCCATGACTTCGAAAGCTATGATTTACATTGTTGAGCGAACCGAAGGCGCCCTCATCGAATAGGGTAAAACGTGCCCCGTAGTCCAAGAGAGACCAACGAAAGCTTCCGCCACCTGGTGCCCAGACGATGTCTGCGCCGGCATCTATCGTATGCCTGTCGAACATTCCGCCTAACCCACCCTGATTGGAGGGCTCAGCGGTATAGAGGTAACCACCCTGGACATTGCCGGACCACACGCGGCGGCTCAATATCGCAATTCCGGCGTTTGCACCTCCTTGAATATTGCGTAGGGCACTCATCTCTCCCGAGTAGTCACCGTCCAACGAGATGAACTCATTGTATGATACGGCCGACGAGACATCGAACATGAATGCAGGTGGTAGAGCGTTGGAACTCGCTTTTCCGTCTTCTTGTGAGCGATCTAACGTGCGAAGTGAAAGCTGCGGGGTAACTCTGAAACGTAATGTCGGAACAACCGGACCAAAGTTGGTCTCTTCAATCGCACTGCTTGCTCGCTGATAATAGTTCGAGTCAAAGCCGAACTCGCCGGAGATACCGGGATGCCATTCGACACTTCCGGTTTTGATTCCTGCGCCCTCCCCAACAGCGCGACTCTTAGTCCAAGGTGTGCTTTGCACCGTCGACGTGGATAGACCTGACTCTTGAGCTTGCACCAATGAAGGGCAGCTGAGGAGCGCTAGGGTAGAAATTAGATGGACTCGAAATTTCGTCATCGGGTCAAGAAACTGATGGAAGATTCACGGAGGGCCTTAGTCAGATCAATGAATGGCTAGATGCTCAAATGGTAGGACTCGCCGCAACGGGGGGACTACTTATCGAGGTGGGAGTAACAGGTGTCGCCGTGTCCGTCGCGGGAATGGCGGGGTCGATGGTAACATTGAGCGTTGAGCCGCCCACCACACCCTTTTCTTCGCCAATACATTGATTAGCCTCGGTTGACAGCTCATTAGTACGGGACACCAAGGCGGAGAGAACTGCTTCCTCGTGTCGAGCTCGCTCGGAGTTTCCCAATTTCACAGCGTCTTCAAGGCCGGCAAAACGGTCAGCCGCAGAGCGCGATGCGACATTCATTTGGCTCAACTTATCGTCCAAGCAGAGAACTTTCACGACGTCTTTCTCTTCTCGTGCTTTGCGCAACATTCTTGCAATGTTGTCTGCTGAGGCTGCCATTCGATCGCGCGCAGTGCGGGCCTCTTCCACCAATTGGGCCAAGCTTTTTAAGGGAGCGCTCGCCCCCTGGTTCTGCTCGGCTTCAGAGGGAGACACCTCTGTTGAAGTATCGCTGCCCTCTGAATTAGCGGCTGGCGCAGGCTGAGCGCTCACCAAGCCCAAGCTGAGGATGAGGCCCAAAAGAGAGATTCCACTAATCTGAATACTTCTACGAATCACGTTGTCACCTCAATTAAAGAATAAGCACTGCCGGCTCCACAAACGGTAGGTCTTTGCGAGTCAACAGTCAAATTGCGCAGATAAGAGAAGCTCCCACCCGCAATCGCACTATTTTTCGTTCCGATAATCATGAATATTCTCGAAAGCTCATTGTTTAACGAAACTAATGGGCACGTTAATTACGGCACTGCCGCCATCAGGAGGATTGAAACGGGCCGCACGGGCACGGGCCTTAACACAGCTGACGACAGACGAAGGAATGCTGCCTGTTGAGCCTCCGCTTACACTGGAAACGCCGCCACCTGGCCCCACCTGGATGGTCAAGCGAATAGAGCCTGAAATATCAGGGTTTTGATCGAGCCCACGCTGATAACAGCGTCGAAAACCAGCTCGCATTCGTGCCACGACCCCGGCAGCACCCGAGACGGAGCCCGCAGCGAGCGACGAAGAGACGGACGCTGAACCACGAGGTCCCGCAACCTTTGCCGTTGTTCCCGAGCCGGAACTGCCCTTTGAGGTACTTCCGATGCTACCAAGACCTGCGCTGCGCCCTGGGGTCATGGGCCCACCACGTCCCCCCAGCTTGAGATCGCCGCCAACACCGACTCCGCTGGCAGATTGCGCCGCGTTGTCTAGAGAACCAATGGCCACCTCGCTATTTTGAAGTACGCCCAGTGTAGCTGGCCCGTCTGACCCCAGAGCACCAAGAGTCATCATCGAGAGTTGCTCGAGCTCACTGCTCAATGCTGCCGCCTGAGCGGTATTGAGTTTTTGACCTGGTTGATCGGGCATTTTCTGCGCTGACTTTGCGGCCTTCGGCTGCGGCTTTGCCTCAGCCTCTGGGCTATCCTCTGCCTTGCTATCGTCTTCCTCGGGAGGTTTTTCCTCGGGAGGGGGCGGCGGAGGCAACTGCCGGATGGTTTCTATGAGCCCGGCTAAGCTCACTTGCTCATCGATGACCGGGTCGAGCCAGTCTGAATACATCGCTCCGATTGCCATGAAATGTGCGAAGAAGGCAAAGGCGGCAATGATTGTCGTGCGCCAATCGATTCCTCCTGCACCGCGCGTGACTGCCACTGGCAATTGAGGGCGGGGCTGAATTGGTGGCGGAGCAACAAACTGAAAAAGAAAAGTGGTGTCTCCAACGAGAACTTTGCCCCGCGAGTCTTCCGTTAAGCGAACTTGGTATGCCCCTCCAGGCCCCCGACGAGACTGCCCCTTGAGGACCTCAAGATCGGAAACCCCCGTCGGCAAGGCCACTCGGCCCGACATTCCTTCTAGGAAATTGAGTACATAACCATCGCCTGCAAGTTCGAATAATTTATGGCTCGAACGAATGTGGTCGCTCGAAAGAACAAACATACTTCTCTCGCTCGGACCGACAGTCACATCGGTCCGATCACGAATGATTCGCTCCTCCATTACGCGCCCACCGGACACTAAGCCGATGCGAAGAACCTTCGGACCGCTAGCCACTACGGCTCGCATTACGGCGGTCATTTGTCCCGGGCGCTGGGATCCTTGCTGATTAGGCTGCGTCATGAAGTCTCCTTGGGAACAACGTCCCCAACCATTCGTCTCTGAACACTATCCAGATGCGGTTCATTGGTCCACCTTCAATGGAAATTCTTTCAATTGCCGTGAAAAAGAGAAGATAAGGCGTGGCTCCACGGCAAGGTACCGATTAGCGAGAGCAGAAGTTCGCGCGAAGCCCAGTGAAGCGTGGTGTCGTTGCAATTTCACGCCGCCTCCCACTGGGCTTGAATCTTGTGAGATATTGAGCTCGCTACATCGCTAAATTGTTGAGCCATCGAAAGAGAGTTCTTCATTACTGAGCCGGCCAAAACACCGCTCAAAGCACCACAGACGGCGGAAATTCCGCCGAGCATAAGGGAATTCTCTGACAATCCCCCGAGGGCTAAAATACCGATGCAAGCGCCGACTGCCCCGAGGAACGAAATACGAGGTAAACCTCGCGCGAGCTCTCGGTTGTTACTTCGCAGGAAGTCCGCCTGAGAGATCAACTCACTCAGTGCTAGAACGGAAATCTGCCGCTCGTTCTCCTGAAAGGCGTCGCGGACTAGTTGCGAGACATCGCCACTGGTCGAAGGAGATGAACTCTTGTGCGACTCCGCACTGTCATCTTCCGAGCGCGTGTGAACTTCGACCCCCTCAAGTAGAACTCTTAGTTCTTCGGCGGTCTCAGTGCGCGCCTGAACAGCCTTGAAGGAGCACCACCCAGAAATAGCCAGTGAGCCTAAGAGAATAACTAAAGTCAGCATGATCTCAGAATGGTGCTCGGTAGAGTGCGCGCTCGATACGATCAGTAAACGACTGTTTCAACTCAGCCAAAGTCAATTGAGGTTGTATGCGACTCACATCAACCGCCGCAATTGGTTTTTGCACGCGACCAACAATGGTAACCTCACTAATTGTCACCACTCGTCCCTGTGCCATCACCTGGGTAGAGAGGAGTAGAGCGGTCCATAGAATGGCTCCTACCGTGATTCTTGATTTCATTTTCATCATCACCCCGCTCCCCCGGACTGAGATTGCTCAAGCTTTATTTTTAGTAAGGCCTTCTTTGTTTTTGCACGGGTCAACAAATCGTCCACGTCATCGGGGCCGCCGCGTTCGGCACGCGCCTTGTAGGCTTCGAGATGCTCAATTGCCTTGTCGATTCCCTGTCCCTCGCTTACTCCCTTCAACCGAGCACCCAGTAAAAAGAGTAGCCCTAGATTGTAGTGAGCGGCGGCCTGATTGGGCTCAGCGGCCAATACCCACTCAAGTTCTCGGCGGGCGTCGTCGGCACGGTTGAGTAATCGGTAAGCGTCGCCCAACTGCAAGTGAGCAGAAACATTCCCATTGTCATAACGGATAGCCATCTCCAAATGACTTTGGGCGCCTTGGGCATTTCCTGCTTCCATCATATAATTGGCAACGACGAGATGGGCGTCCACTAAATCGGAACGCAACGCCAAAGCACTTTTCATCTCCTTCATTGCGGGGCCACGCAGACCTCTTTCGGAAAAGATGAGCCCGCGAAGCATATGGGCCTCTGCATTGTTCTTGTCCCGAGGCGGGTTCCCTTCGCCGTATCCGTCGAGGATGCCCCTAAGAGCGTAAAGGGCTAAGTCGACCCTGCGAGCCCGATAGAGATCGCGCGCCAAGACGACCATCGCGGGTTTATAACTAGGATCTACTTTGAGGGACTCTTGAGCCAGCGTTTGAGCCTTGCCAGACTCGCCTTGAAGGCTTCGAACTTCAGCCATTGCTGCCAGTAAGGGAGCACTTCTTCCCACTTCGGCAGATTTCTTCTGTAGAAAGGCAAGAGCGGAGTCCAGTTCTCCCTCTTTGGCCAAAAGGACACCATAGGCCACAATTGCTTCCTCATAGTCAGGAACGACGCGTACCGCTTGCCGGTAAGATTGAACGGCCTTTCCCGTTTGCCCAAGTCGTTCAAATACTACGCCTTGGGCGAAATGTGCCTCGTAGGCGCGCGAGTCCGCTTGAACAGCGCCTTTGTATTGGGTGAGAGCACCGCGCAGGTCTCCTGCTAAGAACGCCTTTTTTCCACTCTCGAAAGCACCGCTGGCTGCACCAGACATCTCGGGACGCGGCGCCTTCTTCGGTGCGCTAGCCGCTGGAGCCGACTCGGGTTGAGGTCCCCCCGACTCATCGAAGGATTCGCTCATTGCAGCGTCGTCTCTTGCCGTCCCACTCTGTGTGGGAGCCGCAGGCGTGCCTTTGTTCGGCTCAGCAGCCTCCGAATTATCACTGGACTCAGCTTCTTTTACCTTTTCGTCCTGAGGATTTTTTGCGTTGCCGAACGAAAAGCCACACCCTGTGAACAGCAAAGTGCCCAGGTAGATGCTGGCGAAGCAGCTCCCCCGTGAGGAGACGAGTGACCGACGTCTCATTATCTAACCCCCGGTGGGTTGGGTGGTGGCAAGGCATCGACCTCGGGTGCCTCGATGACCCCCGGGCGCATGCGCTGAAACATTCCGGGTTGATATACCAAGTCTTTATTATTTGCCGTGTATTCGGACATCTTTGCCTCGCCGGTCACATCGGTTAAGAAGGCCAACCTACGAATACTGCGAGTAATTGCCTCGTTCGATAGGTTGTAGCGTTGAGCTAACATTACAGCCATCGCATAACGGTCCACGACAATACGATCTGCGCTATCAAGTTCTTGCTCCTGCTTTTTACGCCAACCTTCGCTGACTTGGAGACGAACCATATCGGCCTTGTCGATGAGATCATCGTTGTCGCTCTCCTCTGCCATTCGAAGGGCACGCTCTTGCTTCGCCGTGAACAACTTGAGAGCAGGAGGGCGCGTGTTGAAAAGTCCCGTACGTAGGGAGTCATAAACCGACCCCTGTCGAGCAATCGCTATGGTCGCCCATTTACGTGAGACATACTTCGTAACAATGTTTTCAAGCTGATCGTACCACGCCTGAGCCTCAACAGCGTCAGACTTATACTCTTTGACGACGTCCAAGATGACGCCCTTGTAGCGATGTTTGCCACTCTCGTAGTCAAAATCCCGCTTGAGTTTCTTGTCGAGAAGGGTGTACTCGGCCTCAGCGGCTAGGTTCGCCTCGGCGCTGCCCGGCGCGGGGCTTTTACCTTCGGCATTTTTCGGCGCACTCACGGCATATCGGTCGTAGGCGACAATCGTTTTCTTCCACCACTCGTCAACCGAGGGCGAACGAGCCGAACGCTTTGCCTGGGCCACCGTATGAGCTGCTTGGACGACGTATTGATGGGCGACACTTCGCCCTCGGTTCGCATCATGATAGCGAATCATGGAATTTTGAGCCGCAACGCGAGCCGTCTTGTTCACGCCCTTGTCCGGACTATTGGGATCCCACTTTTTAACCACCGCTGTAGCAATGAGAAAGTCAGCCTCAGCCAATGCCTTCGCGTCAGCGCCGAGTGCGGCGTAACGTCTACGCATACCCAACATGCCATTGCGGTCGTCCAAATTCACGTAGAGCTTGAGCGCCTGTTGAGCGGCTAACTTTCTGTCGGCCGAGGGAAAATGCTCCACCTTGGCGATCTGCTCAAATGTGGCCGCCGCCTTCGGGTAGTCAAAGAAGAGCACATAGGCTCCAGCCAACGCCTGGTATGCGTCGTTGAGAAAGCCAACTCTCTCCTCGTAATTGGTGGGATCTGATGTCTGTAAACCCTTGAGAGTTCCTTCATCGCCGTACTTCTCGATGAAGATTTTGTACATGGCAATGGCCTTGTCATATTCGCCCACCTGCTTGTAGGCGTAGGCGCCGTTCATGACCGCTTCAGGAGCTTCATTCCTCTCAGGAGCGGCGTCCAAGGCGACTTTGTAGGCAGCTGCAGCTTGGAGCCATGTTTTATTTCGCTCCGGTCCGTCAGTCATACCAAGGGCCTTCTTGAAAAGACGTCCGGCATCAAGATAGGCAACTCCAACCTTTACAGGAGTACGAATTGCCTCCTCGGCGATGCGAGTTTCTTCGTCGAATGCACAACTTTTGCTCTCGACGAGAAGACGGCTTTGCGCGGCATCATTCTCCAGGTTGCTCATCGTAATGAGTCGATCCCAAGCTCGGTAGCCGAATTCGTTTTTACCGCAGTTCTCCGCGTAGATAGGCTTCAAACGACGCCGCGCTTCGGCAAACTGTCCGTATACGAAAAAGTACTCAGCACCTTGAATGGCGTAGAGCATTCCGTTTTTTTCTGGATCTTGATCGAGAGAAATCGAGGCGTTGTATTCGTCTCGCGCACACACAGCCGCTTGAACGGCCGCCGGCATCTTTTCTTTTGCGACCGACTTGGCCCCATCTTCAGAGGTGAGAATGGTCACTTCTTCTTTGCGCGCGATACCTTGTGCACCACCACTCTGCTCGAAAGCGCTGGCCTCCGCGTCCAAGACTTTTTCAGCGAGAGTCACTACGTAATAAGCTGCTGGCTGCTTGAACTTATCATTCGCATTTGAGTCCCGAACAGCCGAAGCCGTTCGATGAGCCGCCGCAACCTCTTTCTCTGAGGGCATGCGCCCGAGGGGCACTTGCAACACAGCGAGCCAAAAGTGTGAATCTGCTAACCAAAATTGACTGTCATATGCGTCCGTAGCATTGGGATTCTGCTCAATGTAAGCGCCCCACCCTTGCGCAGCTAGGCGATACTCCTCGATAGCCCTCTCCAGCGTCTGAGTCTGGGCAACCGCGTCGCTCAGACCAAAAGCGCTGTCTTTATACGCACGGGCATAGTTGGTATGATCTGCTGCGGCTCTTTGAAGCCCGACTTGTGCCAAGAGCTCTGCTTGAGCAAGGGCCTCGGGATGTTCACGATTCGCATTTGTCCAAGGCGTGGTTCCGACGTATGCGGAAAGGCGAGTTCGCGCGTCCAGGGCCTTCTTGGAGTATTCGTTTCTCGTCTCGGACCCCGGCTGAGACATTCGGGCAAGCTCATCGTAGAGTTCCGCGACACGATTGGTCATCGTAGGCGCATCAGCGTCCATTGGAAACTTTCTCACCGTCAACTCCATCGTACGAATAGCGTTGTCCTTTTGTGAGATCTCAATAAATTCGCGAGCTAGCGCCTTGTAGATTCCGACAGTCCAGGTCTCGTCCTGAGGGACGAGCTTAGGATCTTGCACTCGTTCGATAGCAAGAGCCATCTTTTGCTCTGCGACGATAGGATCTAGCTCGGTATCCAAAACATCGTTGCGAGGAATAAACGGATCTTCGACCCGAGGGCCCGCCATGTCTACATAGGTCAGAGAGCCCGCAATGTAGGTGTATGCCTCCGCTCGAAAGTCTGCCCCAGGATCGCCCGTGCGAGCCTCTTGCTCATCTGCATAGCGCAAGAGCTTTACGAAGTACTCAACTGCGGCCGCGTAACGTTGCTGCTTAAAATAGGCCCACGCCTGCTTGTACATCGCGACCCCGTAAAGAGGAGGCTTTTCATACTCTAAGCTATGGGTATAGGCAGACACCGCCCGGTTGAGGTTGTAGGGCCCTCCCTTTGAGTCCAGCTGATCAAAGTGATGGTTGCCCAATTGCCACCAAATTTCCGCGACATATCTTGGAATAGCCCCAGGAGCGATATCTTGTGGAACCCCTACGCATGCCTCATAGGGGTCACTAAACACTAATTCTTCTTCGGCGACACCAAGTTGCGTCAGATCGGGTCTCTCACCTGCTTCGTCAATAGGTAAGGGGTTTTTATTGTACCACTCGTTCCAAAATTCATCTGATTGATCCTGAACGAGCGATTGCACCAATATTCCCTCAGCATTGTCGGGGTCGGCTAATACTTGATACCGATTGGCGCAAACCATTGTCCGCCATGATTGCTGTGCCTCCTCGAGCCGACCGGAATCGGTGAGAGCGTGACCCAAGTAGTAAAGGGCTGCGGCCAACTCCTTGTAGGCGGGGTACCTAACCAGGATATCACGATACAGAACGATGGCGGGTTTTAACTCCTCTAATAGGTCCGCATCATAATCCGATCTGCCCTTCTCTTCGTACAGAGCAGCCAAGCGTAGCATCGCATCAGGGGTGGCCTGAGGATGAGAATTTTCCCCGCTATATCGTGCAATAAACACCTCAAGGCGGCGAATTGCTTCATCTCGAGCGTCCGCTAAATTTCCCTTCTGAAAATCGATTTCCTGATCAATTACTGCCAGTACGCGACGACGACGCTCTTCATAATGATGTCGGACAATCGTGGTCAATCGACCTTGAAACTGGCGTGCAGAAGTTTGATAGGCGGAGGCCTCTTGTTCGAGTAATTGGAGGGCTGCCATTTGTTCGGCAGTGGCGGGTGGCAACTCCGAAGCCACCGCAACTTTTTTTACAGCACCCGACGCTCGACAGCTGATCGCGTAGGCGGGTTTCTCAGAAACTTGAAGCGTCGCTAGATTCTTTGCCTCCGTCGGAGTCTTTGAGGCCAATCCTCCGTCGACAGTCGCAGACGGTGAGCCGGGGTTTTCCTTACCATGGGCAAGAGGTATTTCGATAACGGCCGAGATGGCCATCAGAGCCCCCAACACCGTCGGTGTAAAATATTTGGCGGCCATCACTCCTCCGCGCCCTTGCCCGCATCATCCATGACTTCTCTCAATTCATCTGTGATGAAGCGATCTTCCCTCGCCCGTTCACGCAAAAGCTCCCTGACTCGATGCCGCTGTTCCTCTCGTACTTCCCAAGCTTGCTGTACCATCCCGACATCCGCTCGCATGACCACATCGGTGATCCTGTCTCTGACTTTCACGAAATTACTTCGGGCAACTTCACCTACAAGCAATCGCGCATGCTGGTCCATTGTATCCAGCTTGGAAGCGTAAACCTCGATGGAACGCGCCTCGTTATTTACAACAATTTGCATCTCGTTTCCGCGAGCTAGGGCCTCTGCGTCTAAGATCTTACGCATTGATTCCAGTCGTCCCTCGATTGTTTCGAGACGCGTTAGAAGCGGCTTGATTTTGTTAGCGTATCGAGACTCTGCTTTGTCACGACTTTTTCTCACAAGGGCGACTTCTTCAGTGAATAGACGGCGAAATGCTGCCCTTACGCGATCATCTTCCTCAAAGAGTTCATCCCCAAAGCCTGTCTGGACGCGTCCCACCTCCACCTGCCTGCGTAGTTCGGAGATGCGCTCGGAGTAGACAAAAAGGTCCTTTTCGTTCTCGACAATTTCCAGCCTAAATCGCTCGAGCCCTTCGGCATCGCTCACTACACCGTGGCGATCTGCCTCGCTCACCACTCGTTTGAGACCGTTGACCAATGCAGCCAAATGGTCCGCTTCAAGTTGCAGACGTTGCAGAGTTTGACTCGTTTGATTCCACTTCTTTTGAGATTGATCTTCTCGAACTGAAAAATTTCCGGGATTGGTAGGGAGGTGCCCTAAGCGATTCATGAGCTGCTGGCGCTCCGCCCTCACTTTGCGCAGAGGCCCCCTTGCCTCAGAGGCTTCGTCGTCTAAGCCGCGAGCCAAAATCAGTCGAGCGATGCCCAATTGATTGAGTAAAGAGACCACTCCTTCCAACTGACGCTGGACTTCAGGAAAAACCTTTGCCCGCGAACTAGAGCCAAGACTTGCACGAAGCAACGTAACGAGTCGGCGCGAACGTTTGACAAGTTTGCGAGACCTCGCCACGTCGTCGACAATTGAAAAGACGCGCTCTTCTTCGGCTTCTTCACGAGCCCAATCAATAGCCAACGCAGGCAACTCGTGGCCGGTCTCAATTTCTGCGGCCGTGAGTTTGTCGTAGTAGGTCGCCGGATCGCTATTGGCCTTCAGATAGGCGTCTACCTGCTGGCGAAGAGGGTCGTACTTTTCACGCACCTGTTCGTAGGAGGTTTGAGCGTCCTTGAATCGGCCAGAGCGCAAGAGAAGATCTCCCCGAAGTAACTCAGCGTCCGCCCCATCAATAAGCCCTGGCTCAAGAACAGCCAGCGCTTCGAGAGCTCTCTGACCTCGCTGGTAGTCTCCCAAGCGGACGTAGGTCCAAGCCAATTCAAAGAGCGCTCGTGAGAAAAATTCGGAGCTTCGAGGAATCTTTTGATAGGCAACCGCTGCGCGATTATTTCTTCCAGCCGCATACTGAAGTCTAGCCACAGCAAGCCAAGCCAAGTCCGTCACTTTTCTCGAGTCAGCAGACTCCTTTCCGAGATCGGCCGCCGCTACTGTTGCTTGTTCGAATGCTGCGATCGCACTTCGATAATCAGGTAGAACTGTCTGGTTGGAAACTGGCTTCTTTGAGTCTCGACTAGCCTGCGAAGTCCCCTCAACAGCGCGCTGGGCTTCCTTCATTAAAGCAGTCCCGCGAAGATACGCGGCGCGCTGTGCGTAAAGCGAATCGCCCTGCATCGCGGACGTTTGTTCTCGTGACTCACGAAAGCGGCCCATCGCAAAGAGCACCTTTGCCCGAGCGTAGGTCAGCGCCTCATTGCGCGATTGCGCGAGCATCCTATCAACGCGCGAAAGAACCCCTGGTAACGTATCTACCCGTTGAATTCGTAGAGCGATGTCGACCAAGCGACTGGCCGCCGGACCTCCCATGCGCGCATAGGCGGGGTTTGACGCATGATCGGTGACCACCTCAAAATGTCTCCGGGCTGAATAGAGCTCACCTGTTGCAAAATACGCCTTCCCTAGGAGAAATTGAGCGTCAACGTCGGTACTTTCGGATGCCTTACCCTGCCGACGTAACTCAACTATCTTACTCAGCTTGTCGATAGCAGGTGTGTATTGCTTCGTACGAATGTGTAAGTCTGCGGCCGCTAATAACTGCTCGGGGGACGTACGTTTGCGGGGCTGGGGGCGTTTGTCCAGACGGGCGGCTCCCTTCTCAACGTCAGCAATTGCAGTAGCCGCGCGCTCAGGGGCACCAGCCAAGGCTGGAGACGCCAAAAGTAAGAAGGTACCCGTAAACGCACCGAGCACGGAGTTGCGTAAAACTCGACTCTGCTTCAGATTAGCCCGTTGATTGAACTCGTTGATCATTGCGCTCTATGATCCTTGGATTCTTAGCCAAATGAGATCATCGCCCGCGGGCGGACTCTGCTCAGCCCTGCCTCTGACGCAATTTGCCCCACCGCGAAGACAAAGCTCTTGAGCGAAGACTCGGGCGAGAGGCATCGCACCTGACAAAAGGGAACACGTCGGCATCGTTCGAGTCATTTCTCGGAAGAATCTCCGCCAACCGAGGCCCCGGCTGAAATGTTCTTTTTTGGATCGCCCTGAGCCGATGACTTTCCAGTTGGCAGACTCGCCTTCTTTCCGCTTGTCGATTCAATTGGCTTGTTTCTACGCACGTCGGACGCACTTCGAATCGTCTGCTGGAACCGAATTGCAGGCTGCTCCTCAACAGGCGTCGTAGGACCACCTTGTTCCCAGGCAGTCGCTTTCAGCTCGAGAACTTTACCATCTGTGAGGGTAAACGAATGTGAAGAGGTTACTTCAGCTTCGATTCCTCTTAAGTAGGAAAATACGCCGAAGCCATGCCCTCGTAGTTTGAGCATGACCTGAAGCGTATGGTCTCCTGTAGGAACCGACCCGCTAAAGATGGGTATGTTTCTCTGTTTCGCGAGCACACCTGTGTCGTCAGTTTTTTTATACTGCACAGCACCGTCAAGCACAAAAATTGCCTCAACAACGTGCCATGCCCCGCTAAGATCGTTTACAAACTCGATTTCAGCTCGCCCACCGCCCGATGCGCCAGAGAGTATAGTATCGCTCAAGAGCGAGAGTCGGGTGTGACTTCGTCGAATTTGCTCCTTGAGTTCGTCCACACGCTGCTCAAGGTCGCGGAGGCGAACTCGATAAGTGGCTCCGTCGACCGGAGGTGTTCCCTCGACAGAATCGCTCCCTTCTCCAGAGTCGTCTGAGGCGGAATCATCCTTTGAAGGAGATGCGTCCGAAGCCGCGCCGTCGGAATCGGCTGACGAGTCAGCTCCTCCTTCGTCCGCAACAGCTTCAACCCCCGAAGACTGAGCTTCTTGAGAAGCCCCATCTTGGGCGAATGTTTTCGAGGAGGCGGCCGACAGAAGCAGCACCGCACAGATAAGTTTAAATTTCCAGCTTCGTATCGTCATTTACCCTCTTCGTCGAAACGGCCAACCTACGGGTGAATGCACCTTCCCGCGTACACTATCGTATCGCAACCCCCCACCAGCTTTGGCCATTCAATAGCCACTTTTTCGATCAAGCCACGGGGACAAGAACAAATTGGGGAACAATTTCTCTGTAAGGCAGTGCTTCGAGACCGAATTGCGCAGGGTTATGTAAGCGAAATATTGCTCGAAGATTTCTCCTTTCCACAAAGTTCTTCAATACTTAGGCATCGCGTGCATCGGGGTAAAGAGGTTGCCAGCTCACCCCATCGAAGAGTACTTTGCAGAGGTGCCTGTCGCGGATAAATTTCCTGAAGGAAAAGTAGATCTTCCGCCCACCTGGATCGTCCAAGAAGTGATCGTGCAAATTCTCCCCAGTAGCCCCGAAAGGGCACCTAAATGACTGCGGGGCATGCAGAAAGCTCAGACGAAATGCTTATGGTTCGGTACAAGCGCGGTGATCGAAATGCCTTCGCAGAATTGGTACAACGCTACCAACGACCTCTTTTTAACTTCTCACTACGTTACCTACGGAACCCCGAGGGCGCCCGTGAAGTGACCCAAGAGGCTTTCCTGCGCATAGTGAAACGGTCCGCAGATTTTCGCCATGAGTCGCGATTCTCGACATGGATTTTCGCGATCACTCGAAATCTTTGTATTGACGAGTTGCGGCGCGCGAAACATAGAAATCATTCTTCCTTGGATCAGCCCAATTCAGACGGAGAGCAGCCACTAGATAAGCTGGGGGATACAACAACAGCGCTGAGTGGCGAGCGAGGTGCCCAAGCGAGGGAACTTCGAAACGGCATCGTCCGGGCCCTAGACGAACTACCTGAGGAGCAACGCGAAGTTTTTCTTCTGAGGCAGCTAGGAGGCGTTCCCTTTGGGGAGATTGCTCGCATTACTGGAATACCAGAGAACACAGTAAAGAGTCGCATGAGATACGCCCTGGAGCGTTTGCAGCGGGCTCTGCGCGATTTCGAAGAATACGCACGAGCTCTGAGGTAATCATGGATTGTGAACACTTTGACAAAGTCACGCTCGAACTTCTCTACGATGAACTTGACGAATTGAGTGCAGCCGCCACTCTTCGTCACCTCCATCATTGCACTCGTTGTCGCGATATCTGGGACCACTTACGCACAACATGTGATATGGCAGAGGTTCCTTTAATTGATCCTCCTGAGGGGCTATTTGAGGAGATCTTACAAGCGGAACGCCATGCACATCGTTCACTGCCAATCAAAGAACGGGCAAGTCGAGCAATCAGCGTATTGGCTGGTTACGCAATGCGTCCTCAAGTCACCATGGCGGCCATTCTCCTTCTGATGATCGGCTCCAGTTTGGTCTTTATTCGCACGGGGCCCTCTGGTACCGGCCAAGTTCGTGTCACCGAACAAGGCACACCCCAGACGGAGCTAAGCAACTCCACACTCACTTCACCTAAGCTCGTATTTGGTAGCGACGAACGTCGCATGTTAGGTAAAGAGGAGAGCGCGGCGGGAGCACTTGCTGTGGCCCAGAAGAGAACAGGAGGTACCCGCGAGGCAACAACGGAAACTCAGCATACCTATGCTGAGGCGATGAAGGCATATCAGGCAGGGCGCTACGCCGCCGCCGAGCGATTATTCTCGGAAGCAGCGTCGGAGGGGGGCGCGCGTGCCGCGTCCGCTGCTCTACACGAAGGACATGCCGCTCGGAACGGTTCGGGTTGTCAAAGAGCTGCACCACTCTATGACTCAGTAGCCACCCGTTATGTCGGGCGCTCGATTGCCGACGAAGCCTCTTGGCACGCAGCATCATGCTACCAAGCGATGGGAGACACGGCGCGAGCGTCTTCCCATTACTCGGGGC
>Ga0256845_1001534_pt1 | contig 18311 bp, 18 predicted proteins | sample RiftiametaG_FD_189101 | JGI IMG/M metagenome (GOLD analysis project Ga0256845, IMG submission 189101) | Tube worm associated microbial communities from hydrothermal vent at the East Pacific Rise, Pacific Ocean - Riftia | ecosystem: Host-associated > Annelida > Integument > Unclassified ...
GTCTATTCGTTATCAGGAGAAATCTGTGTTCATCTGTGAAATCTGTGGTTAATAAATACTGCTTCTGGTTACTGTTCTGGAAAGATTTGTGTTCATTCGTTCGATGAACCGGCTTCGCCTATTTCCTTCGGAAATTATCTTTTCGCTTTGCTTCAAGGCGTGGTTAAATAAAATACCACCCCAAGTTTCCGTGTTTTCGGTGTGTGAACCGGCTTCGCCTATTTCCTGTGGAAATTATCTTTACGCTTCGCTCCAAGGCGTGGTTAAAAATTGGTAATGTTTCGATTAAGGGGTCGGATTTGGAGATACGTGAACCGTCGATGTGGCTGGTTTGACCAGTATCTCCGGTTTTGGTGTAAATTTTTGGCACGTATTTACTCCTGCACAAAAGGCTCTTTTGTTTTAGAGTTCTTGTGTGATTTTTTCGACGAAGTAGGCTTCGATGATGTTGCTTGCTTGAAAGTTTAGAGTGTGGAGAGCTTTTTTTCGAGTTGATTTATTTGTTGTTGGGCTTGAGTTAGGATGGGGGTGGGGTTGGCGGGTTCGTTGTATTGTTGGGTGAATCGGTAGGCTTCGCATAGGTTGAAAAGGGTTTCGAGTTGGTCGATGGTGTTGCTGGGGGTGTTTTGAAGGATTGTACGGATTTCTTTGAAGGTGAGGGCGTTGGGGTGGAGGTTGAAGCGGGCGGCGAAGTAGGATCGAAGTGCTTGGTCGAGTTGGGTGTAAATGGCTTGTTTGGTTGTCTGTGTTTTTTCGATTTTTGCACAGGATTTTTTGAATTGGTGAAGTGCTTTTTCTGCCTGTTTTTTGATTTTTGCGTGTTTTTTGTGGTGTTGGATTAGGAGTCGTGTCCCCCAGATGGTGAGGGCGGTTAGGAGGAGACTTAGTAAAATAAGGATGATTTTGCAGGCAAGGCAAAGGGGGTTCGTATTGGGGGTGTTTTGGAAGATGGCGATGGGAAGGGCGGGGTCGATGGTGATGGGGATGGGGGTTGATTTTGCGATGATGTAGGCGTTGGAGGTGGGGCTGAAGTATGCGAGTTGTAGGGCGGGGATTTCAACAATGTTGGTGGAGAGTGGGCGAATGGTTTGGGTGTAGATTTTTGAGGTGTGCGTGAGGTCGGGTAGGGCGCGTTCGGAGGGGATTTTAAATTTGTTTAGGAGTAGGGGTTGATAACGTAGTGGCGGAAATTTTATGTTTTCCATGAAGGTTTTTGCTTTGATTTCGATGGTGAGGGTGATGGGGTCGCCGACGTGGATATGACGGGGTTGTGCTTGTACTGAGATGGAATAGTTGCCGATCATTCCATTGAATAGTTGGGGGCGGTTTTTTGTGGGGAGGGGTTTAACTTCGAGGGTGGGTGTAGCGGATTCGGTGTAGATGCGCGTCCAGTTTTTTGTGGTGGCATTTCGGTTGAAAAAGGTGTTGTTGAAGTAGGCTGGGTATTGAAAGGCTGCGTTTCGGTTTCGTCGTTTTTTGTGAGGTTTTTCTTTTTCTGCGGCACAAAGAAGGGTGGCTTGGGGAAGGGTGAATTTTCCTGTTTTTTGGGGGATGAGTAGTTTGGAAAAGGTGAGGGTTTGGTGGCGGGTTTTGTTTTTTGTGTAGCTTTTTCTTTTGGCTAAGATGCGTGTTCCTTGGACGGGTAGACCGGTGGCATTTTTGTTTTTTTCGGCTTGGGGTTCGTAGCGGTTTAAAAGTTTGAATCGGGGGTCGGAAAAGTAGGGGAAGTTAAAGTCAACGGCTCGGATGGTGGAGAGGGGATAGGTGGTGTCCCAGCGAACGGAGAGGAGGAGGGGTTCGCCTTTGTAGACTACGTTTTTGGAGAGTTTAAGTTCGAGGGTCATTCGGTCTGTTTTTTTTGGTTTTTTTACTTGGATGGGGAGGGGGCGGGTGGAGATGGTTCCGTTTTTATAAGTAAATTTTAGGGGGGGGATGGTCTGTTTTCCTGGTGATGTTGCGCGGAAGGCGTAGCGGAAAAGGTAGGTGTTGGGGGTTGGGGTTGGTTTGGCGTTTTGTAGTGTGGTGATGTGAAAGTTTGGGAGGTTGTTTAGGGTGGGGGCTTGGGGTGGGCTGGGGGTGTTGAGGAGGATGTCTACGGGAAAAACTTTGCCTAAAAAGACGGTGTTTTGTGGGGTTGTTATTTGGGCATATTGGTTGGTCTTAGAGGAGGCTCTAAGGGAGTGTGTGTTTGCAATGCAAACGATAAAAAGTATCCACCATTTTTTCATATTTGTTACCAATCCTTGTCTGGGGCTTTATATTTTCCTGATCTGTTTTTTTTGCGGCGTTGGTTGTTTCGGATTTCTTCTGCCAAGATCTCTTTTTCGGAACGTTCGGGGGGAGGCAATCCTCGAAGTTCGTCATATTCTGCAAAGTTGCCTTTGGGTTTGCCGTCTTTGTAGGTGTCGGGGTTGGTGTCGGATTCTTCTTCGTCGGGGTTGTCTTGTGTTTCGTCGTCGTTTTGGTTGGGGTTGGTTGGGAGGGCTTGTAGTGCGGCTTGGAGTTCGCCTAGAGCTTGTGCGTGTTTTTGGTTTTGCATGGCGTCGCTGGCGTTTTGGGTGTGTTTTAATGTGGTTTTGAGGGGGGCGGGGATGGGGGAGTCGAGTTGGGTGAAGTCGATGCAGAGACCGGATGCTTTCATTTTTTTTATGAGTTTTTGGGTTTGGATTAGGATGGGTTGTTGGGCGCGGTTTTTTTCTTTTTGTTGGAGTAGATTGGTTTGTTGTTGGATTAGGTGGAGGAGTGTTTTGCGGATTTCTTCAATTAGGTTTTGGTTTTTTTGTTGTTGTTCGTTTTGTTGTTTTGCTTTTTTTTGCAGGTTGGTGAGGAGGGATTGGGCTAGGTTCATGTTGTGGATTGCGTTGGGGAAGTTGGGTTGGTTGAGTAGGGCTTGTCGGTAGAGTTGAATGGCTTGCTGGGTGAGGCGAAGGGCTTGGTTGGGGTCGGTTTGTTGTGTGCTTATTTGTAGGAGGCAGTTTCCCATGTTGTACCACGCTTTTTCTTGGAAGGGGGGGGCGTTGTCGGCGGCGGCTTCGTAGTAGGTGGTGGCGAGGGCGTAGTGACCTGCTCGGTAGTGTGCGTTGCCTAGGTTGTAGAGGATTTCGGGTGAGTCGGGGTTGGCATTGCTGGCTTTTTCGTATGCGGTGATGGCTTGGGCGTAGGCTCTTTTTTTCATGGCTTGATTGCCTTGTTGGAAGAGGGATTTGGTTGAGGCTTCGGTGGGGAGTGAGCAAGAGATTCCTAGAATGAATAGCCCAATTTTTAGGGGTTTGATTATGTTCATTTTTTGCTCCTTCTTTGTGACCAAAGCAGAAGAAGTGCGGCGAGAACAAGAAAAATGTGAAATTGTTCTTTGTTGGTTTTTCGGAGTTGTTTTTCCTGATTGTTTCGTTGGGCGTGTTCCATAATTTGGTGGTAAATTTGGCGCAAGTTAAATGGGCGATCGGCGACTTCGAAGTAGATTCCGTCTGAGGTTGATGCTGCTAATTTTTGTAGAAAGGCACTGTGTAATCGGGTCCAAACTTCGGTATTTTTGTGTTTCATGAAATGGTGTTTGTCGGTTGGAATGCGTTTGCCGTGAAGAGTGTTTCCAATGCCAATTGCAATGAGTCGACCGCCGGCTTGATCCATTTTTTGAATGGCTTTTATGGTGTTTTCTGAGGGTTCAAGGTCTTCTCCGTCGCTGATTAAAATTAGATCGGTTAGCCCTGCTTTTTGGGGTTCAATTAGGCGGTCGACTACTTTGTCTATGGCTATTGAGATGTAGGTTCCGCCGACGGGGACGCTTTCGACGGAGGCTTGGCGCAGGGTCATGCGGAAGTAGTCGTAATCGGTTGTGAGGGGGCAGCGAATTTCGGCGGATCCTGCGAAGAGGACGAGTGCCACACGGTCGTGCGTCATTTCGTCTACGCAATCTAAAATGGCGGTTTTTGCGGCTTCTAGTCGGTTGGGGTGAAGGTCGGGTGCGAGCATGCTTCTGGAGACGTCGAGTAGGAAGATGACGTCGCGGCTGGATTCGATGATGGTTTGGGTTTTGGCGTTCCAAGTGGGGCGTGCTAGGGCGATGATGATGAGTGTGATGGCTAAGGAGAGCGAGATCCACTCGCGGCGGCGGCGATGTTTTTTTATTTTTGCACCAAAGTTTTTTAGGGCTTGGACACGTTTTTTATCTGCCCAAAAGAAGAGGCTGAGTAAAAGAGGGATGGTGAGTAGGGTCGAAAGTAGGGCTGGATGGAGGAAGTGAATCATTATGGAATCCTCCTTAACCAAGTTGAAAGAAGTAGGGCGCGAAGAAATAAAAGTAGGAGTGCGGTTGCTGCGAAGGGGGGAAAGATGTCGGTGTAGGTGTGGTAGCGTTCGGTCTCTATTTTTGTGGTTTCCATTTTGTTGATTTCGGAGTAAATGTCGCTTAAAGCGGTTTCGTTGCTGGCTCGTCGGAAGATGCCGCCGGTGGTTTCGGCCATTCGTGCAAGAATGCGTGCTGATATAAGTGGTTCTTCTTCAACTTCTACGGGGCCGTTTGGGGTTTGGATGGTTTTCTTTTCGGGGAGATCGGTAATGGCAATGGCGTGTAGCCGGATGCCCCATTTTTTTGTAAGGGCGGCGGCTTCCATTGGAAGGTGTAAACCGCAGTTGTTGTCGCCGTCGGTTAAAAGAATAATGACTTTGCTTTTAATGGTGTAATCGCGCTTTTTTTTGTAGCGTTCTTCGGTGGTCTTAAGTCGGGCGGCCGCAAGTGCAACGGCATCGCCAAAGGCGGTTCCATCTTCGTTGGGCCGGATTTCGATGGCGAGATCTTGGATGAAAAATTGGAGGGAGTCGTGGCTGAGGGTTAGCGGGCAGATGGTGTCGGCAAATCGGGCAAATGTGATGAGACCAATTAAGTCGTTTGGGCGCTGTTTTACAAATTCGCTCACCACTTTTTTGCTGATTTCCATGCGGCTTAAATAGTTGGTCTTAAAGGGCATTGACATATCCATTGAGCTGGAGATGTCGACGACCAGTTCAATGGCAATGCCCTCTTTGGGAATACCTTTGGTCTCTTTTATGATTTGTGGTTTGGCTGCGGCAAAAATAAGTAGAAGTAGGGCGAGGTAGCCGAGTAAGTTGGGTAAAAAGAAGAGGCGTTGTCGTAGGGTTTGGGGCATCTGTGCAAAAGCGTTTAATGAGGGGAAGAGCAGGGCGGTTGATTGCTTGGTTTTTCGTCGACGAAAAAGTTCCAGTACAAGTGGAATAAGAAGAACTAAGGCCCAAGGAAATGCAAGTTTCATGAAGCTTCCTCTTTTGATGTAAGCTCTTCAACAAGATTGTGCACGTGGGCTTCAAGTTGGGTTGGGAAGTCGGGGGGGATTTCGTTGGAAAAGCGGAAGGCGTCGGCTTGAAGCAAGATTTTACAGTGATTTTGTTCTTCTGGAATTAACGTAGCAATTTGCTGGGCGGTCCATCCTTCAAGCTCTTTATCTAGTTTAAGACCAAGGAGTGTGTGAAAGATTTGGGCTAAATAATTGGTCTTTTCGAGCGGAGTCGATGGGGTGTGTTCGAGTGCAGCGCAGATTTTTTCTAGCGGTGTTTTTGGTCTTTTCGAGCGGGTTCGCAACCAAAAAATAAGAGCGAGTGTGCCGAATGTGATGCCGAGTCCAATCCACCAAAAAAGGAGAGGGGAAGAGCTCTCTTCGGCGGGGAGATGTTCAATAATTGGAGCAATATCTCGTAAGGCTAGTTTGGAGATTTCGTTTGTCATCGAATTAACCCCCGCTCGCGACTTTTGAAAAATTGAATTAGATCTTGAAGATAATTTTGGTCGGTGCGTAGATTGATTTGATCGATTCGCAACTGATTAAAGAGCATTTTGGTCTCTTCTTTCTGCGCCGCAACAACCTTTTTAAAATGAGCTCGTGCAGCTGAACTTGCGGTGTCAATTAAACGGGTTTCGCCAGTTTCCGAGTCAAGCAACTCGACTAAGCCCGCCGACGGGAGTTGCAGTTCATGCGGATCGGTGAGTGTGACCGCAATAAGATCGTGCCGATGTGCGGTGTGGCGAAGTGTGGTTTCGTAGTGGCTATCTAAAAAGTCGGAGATCAAAAAGAGAATGCAACGCCGTTTAATCATTTTGTTTAAATATTTAAGCGCTGTTGAAATGGAGGTTCCTCGACGGCGGGGCTCAAATCCAAGAATTTCACGAATGATGTAGAGCGCATGCATCTCGCCTTTGTCGGGCGGAATGAAAAGTTCCACTTCGTCAGTAAAAACAAGCAGGCCTACACGATCATTATTTTGAATAGCCGAAAAGGCCAGTAGTCCACAAAGCTCGGCGGCCATCTCATTTTTCGTTATGCCTGCTGTTCCAAAATTACCAGAGCCCGAAAGGTCAATCACAAAGAAAAGCAGTTGCTCGCGCTCTTCAATAAAGCGTTTAACAAAGGGTTTTCCTGTTCGAGCCGTAACATTCCAGTCAATCGTCCGCACCTCATCGCCGGGTTGATATTCACGGACTTCATCAAATTCCATGCCCCGCCCCTTAAAGACACTTTTATATTCGCCGCCGAGAAGTTCATCCACCACCTTACGACTGGCAATTTGAATTTTTCGCACCTTTTTAAGGAGCTCTTTGGTTGCCGGTTTTGCCATGAGTCGATCCATTAAGGAACAGCAACAACATCGAGGATTCCAGAGATGATCTCCTCGGTTGTTCGTTCTTCTGCTGCAGCTTCGTACGTCAATAAAATGCGATGGCGCAAAATATCAAAAGCCACATCTTTTACATCCTGCGGGATTACATATCCACGCCCTGCAAGTAGAGCCCGACCCCGTGCCGCCACCGTCATAAAGATGCTTGCACGTGGAGACGCTCCATAGCGGATGAGAGGGGCAAAATCCAACCCTACTGCTTCGGGATCACGTGTGGCTTGGATGATGTCGAGGATGTAGAGCTCAATCTTTTCATCCATAAAAACCTCGTCCACCATCTTGCGCAAACGGTTAATATCGGCAACTTCCATTACCGGTTTTGCCTCTAATTTGGTTGATGTCTTTCCCATTCGTTTAAGGATTAAATGTTCTTCTTCCTTCGATGGATAGACCACATTAAGTTTAAACATAAAGCGATCCACCTGAGCTTCGGGTAGGTGGTAGGTTCCCTCTTGCTCAACCGGGTTTTGTGTGGCTAGTACCAAAAAAGGTTCATCCAAAGCGTAGGTTGTGTCGCCAATTGAAACCTGATGTTCTTGCATTGCTTCAAGCAAGGCACTCTGTACTTTTGCTGGAGATCGATTGATTTCGTCCGCTAAAATCATGTTAGCAAAAATGGGACCTTTGTGTGGGGTAAACGCATTGGTTTTTGGGTTGTACATCATGGTTCCAATAAGATCACCTGGGAGCAAATCAGGCGTAAACTGAATGCGGTTAAATCCAGCGTGTAACGTTTGTGAAAGCGTCGTTACCGCCAACGTTTTTGCTAGACCCGGAATTCCCTCAATCAAGACGTGACCATTGCACAAAAGTGCTAATAACAAGGCTTCAATCAAATCTTCTTGACCGATAATGACCTTCGCCACCTCATTACGTACCTGTTGGAGAATCGCACTCTCCTTTTGGTAGCGCTCGTTTATTTTAATCATATCTGCATGCATTGTACTTTGTCTCGTATGTGCTCAATCATAACGCATAAAACGAAAGAAAATTGGAGCGGGTTTTCTCGTTTTTTCTACTAGAAATAGATCTTGTCCCTAAAGAAGTGAAAGTACATGAACCACGGGGGATTTGTCGAGAACGGAATAGATTTTCAAAAAGACCGTACTAAAAACGTTAAATAGGAACGCTGTTTTTTCATCTATATGATGGCAGGCCTGTTTTTTTCTGATAATCAGAAGATCTTGTTTTGTGATTTTATCGAGATGGTGTTTTAATTCTTTTTCTAAAAGGAGGAAGAACCCTTTTTTTAAGGGGAAGGAAATGAATTTTATAGATTTTTAATTTTCTTCTTTCGTATAGTTTCACTATGCTGTTTTTTACTATTTGGAATGTGCTATTGGAGTGTGCTATGAAAAAACGAGTTTTTTATTGGTTGGTGTCGGGGGTAATTTTATTGGTGTTGGGTGGTTGTCTTTCTGTTGGTCCAGATTATAAACGACCCGAAACCGTTATGCCTGATGCGTGGCATAGTAAAATTCAAGATGAACTCTCTTCTGAAACTCCTGATATTCAAAAATGGTGGACGGTGTTCGAAGATGATATTTTGAATGAGTTGATTGCGCAGGCTACAACAAATAATTTAGATTTGAAGACGGCTGCTGCGAGGATTGAACAAGCCGCTGCATTAAGAGGCGTTAGTGCAAGCCAGTATTTCCCAGAAATTTTTGCGAATGGGGGTGCAAGTGCTGTGCAACGAACGGATCGAAATACTCCTCCAGGAACAGATCGAAGAGGAGCTCTTTATTCAGCGGGTTTAAGCATGGCTTGGGAGTTGGATCTTTGGGGGCGGGTGCGACGTTCGGTGGAGTCTGCCGATGCATCGTGGATGGCGACGGTGGAAGATTATCGGGATGTTATGGTGGTGCTTTATGCAGATATTGCCCTGAATTATATTAAGGTGCGTACGTTGCAAGAGCGGATTCATTTTGCTGAAAATAATTTAGCGGCACAGAAGAAAACCAAGGCATTATCTAAAAATCGTTTTGATTCTGGCCTTGTTCCGATGCTTGATGTTTCGCAGGCACAATTAAATTATTCTAGAACAGCTTCATTGATTCCTCCTTTAAAGCAACAGTTAATTGTTACGATAAACCGCTTAAGTGTTTTGACGGGTCAAATGCCCTATGCACTGTATAAAAAATTGGAAAAGGTTCAGCCGATTCCTGTTCCTCCTGCAAAGTTGGTGCTTGGTCTCCCTTCGGAATTGCTTCGTCAGCGCCCTGATATTCGGCGTGCAGAACGGAATTTAGCGGCTCAAAATGCTTTGATTGGTGCAACAAAAGCGGAGCTTTATCCTACATTGGCTTTGCCAGGAACGCTTGCGTTAGAAGCTCCAAATGGGGATCTTTTTAAAGGCTCAAATCTGGCATATAGTTTTGGTCCACAGGTTCGATGGAGCATATTTGATGGCGGTCGGATTCGAAGCCAAGTGCATGCAGAAGAAGCGGCAACTCGTGCGGCTTTGCATATTTATGAACAGACGGTGTTGAAGGCTCTTGAGGAAACGGAAGATAGTATGGCGGCATTTGCAAACGAAAAAGATCGTATAAAATCTTTAGAAACGGCCTCTACTTCTGCTCGAAAATCTGTGGATTTGGTGATGGAACTTTACAAATCTGGATTAACAGATTTTCAAAATGTTTTGAATATGGAGTTAGCGTTGTTGACACAAGAAGATCAGTTGGCAAGTAGTCGGGGCCTGATTAGTATTGATCTTGTGCGGATTTATAAAGCATTGGGCGGTGGATGGACGATTCCAAAAGAGCAGGGAAATGAGTAAAACACATTCGGTTTTTCAGGCTGTTATTCATGGTCGTTTTAGCTTGTTGCTTTTTTTTACGACCTTCTTGTTTTTGGTGTTGCCTCTTATTCCCGTTGATCGTATGGCTTTAAATAAGGGTATTGATCTGTTTGGTTTGGTTATTCTTTTAAGTTGTCTTCGTGCGATTACTCAGAATCATCGCTTTCTTATTTTTATGGTTATTTTTTCTGTGGTTAACGTAGCGATTGGGGGTAGCTCTTTGTTTTTTACATTATCCTCGTCGTTTCAGGTGACGGTTTTAGTTGCTCGTCTTATTTTCTTTTGTCTTGTTTTTGTTAGTATTATGAAATATGTCGTCGATAAAACCCCGATAACAAGCGATAAACTTGCAGGTGCGCTCTCCGCATATATGTTGATTGGTATTATTTGGTCTTTTATTTACGCACTGTTTTTTATTCAAAATCCAAACAATTTTATTTTCTCAAATCCACTTGTTTCCGAAACACATAGTTGGACGGTGTACTTTAGTTTTACCACACTAACAACACTTGGATATGGAGATGTTATTCCGGCTCAGCCAGCCGTCCAAAATTATTCCGTAATGGAAGCCGTGTTTGGGCAAATTTTTCTAGCCGTTGTAATTGCTCGTCTTGTTGCTTTGCAAATATTGCACACCCATCCAAAGAAAAACGAATTGTCTATGTAGAAAAAATGGCGGAGGAAGAGGGATTTGAACCCCCGGTATCTTGCGATACACACGATTTCGAATCGCGCGCCTTCAGCCACTCAGCCATTCCTCCCAAAACACGCAATATATCAAACCCGAATCTTTCGGGAGTGGCTATTAAAAAATAAAATTTATTTCATCGCTGGAAAATGATTCAACAAGGTATTCACCACATCTTCGATATGTTTATGCAACTTCTCCGGCGGAAGTGAGCGATCTACCGTAGACCGAACAACCCCTTTCCAAACCTCTTTCCCCGACGAAGCATCAGAAACAATAACCGTAAAAATGCCCGTTATAGAAGGGTAAGAAGTGCTCGCAAAATCATCTTCAGAATAATCAAAACTTTGTTGAGCCACAACAGAATCCGGCGCATAACTGTCCCCCACAGTTGGGACCGCCTGCGATTTTATATCAATATAACAAAGGATCTTTACATCCGCTTTCTCCCCCTTCTTTACCGCATAAAGCCCCATCTTTTCAAAACCCGAGGTAAATATTCTTTTAACATCATCCGTTAAATAAATCTCTTTAGAATTCAAAAGATGCTCCGAAGGATCAACCCATTGGTACGTTTTAACCTGCTTAAAATTATACGAATGATCCTGTTTGGTCTTCACCCGTAACGCCGTGCACCCTGTAAAAAATACAAACGCAAGAAATAAACTAGCCACCATTTTAATATTCATTCTCTCTCCTTGTTGGAATGAACAGTAGATTCTGCCACACTCCTTGTCTATGGAAAAAACAGATTTGATTATTATCGGTGCCGGTGCTTCCGGACTCATGGCTGGCGTTGCCGCTGGAGAATTAGGCTTAAAAACCCTTATTCTTGAGCGAAAACATAAACCTGGACGTAAACTTTTAATGTGCGGAAATGCCCGTTGTAACCTAACCACAAACATTTCAAAAGAACGAATGATTCAAATGTTTGGTAAACCAGTCGGCCCTTTTTTAACTCCAGCACTTACCGCCTTTACCCCATCCGATTTACAACGATGGTTCGCTGCAAAAGGCCTTCGTACCATTGTCAAAAAAGGAAACAAAGTGTATCCACACACCGAATCCGCATCCGATGTTTTAAACCTTTTTACCGATCAACTTCGTCAAACACAAATATCCCTAGCAACTTCAGCACCCGTAAAACAGATAAAAAAAACACCTACCAGCTTCCTCGTCAAAACTCAAAATTTTTCAGTCGAAACCCGTCATCTCATCATCGCCACAGGCGGTATTAGCCACCCAAAAACAGGCTCTGTCGGTGACGGACAAAAATGGGCCGCAAATCTTGGAATATCCCTAGAACCCTATCGCCCTGGACTTGTCGGTTTCGAAGTCGACCCTCAACTCCTCAAAAATAGAATCGGTAAAATATACCAGAACGTTAGAATTGAAATCCTCCAAAAAAAGAGACTCCTCGCCGAAACTCGTGGAATCTTCGAAATTGAAAAATGGGGCATTGGCGGAACCGCAATCAGCGACGCTACCCGCATTATTTCCCGTCTAAACATCTCCAAACCAACCCTTATTATTTATTTTGAAAATGGAAAAGTTGAAACCATCTACCCTCTTCGTACCCGACCCATAAAAGAAGCTATGGTTACCATTGGTGGGATCTCCCAAAAAGAAATCGATCCTAAAACAATGCAATCTCATCGTATAAAAAGACTTTATTTTATTGGTGAGGTTTTGGATATTGATGGCCCAACAGGAGGCTACAACCTTCAAGCCGCATTTTCCACAGCACGTCTTGCTGTTGCTCATATCGCTGCCCAATCTGGAAAAGGATCTTTCCTTCCTATAAACAAGAAAAAGCAACAAAAGAGAGGTTAAAAGTAATAAGAAGCGCTCTCTGTTTTAGTTTGATTCCACTATCTTTTTCATTTGCGTAGCTACCGTGTTTGGAGACTTGTGTTTAATAGCAATGTAATAGCCAATGAACTTCACCGCTAGAGAGTTGATCTTCAGTTTAACAGCGGTCATACACATTCTGTCCTTGATCTGTATTGTATGCACTTGAGATTTTTGTTGACTGGTTTGTGGTACAAAGAATAGGGGGTTAGGCTCGAGGATGAAAGTTTTGGTGGATGGTTTTGAGTCGGTCGGGATGGACGTGGGTGTAGATTTGTGTGGTGGCGATGTCGGCGTGACCGAGGAGCTCTTGAATGATGCGTAGTGGCGCTCCGTTGTGGAGAAGGTGGCTGGCAAAGGAGTGGCGGAGGGTGTGTGGTGAGATGTTTTTTTGAATGCCTGCTTTTTTGGTGAGGGTTTTGATGATTTGCCAAAGGCGTTGACGACTGAGTGGGTTTCCGTTGCGTGTGAGAAAGAGATTGGGGGTTTGGGGGTCGAGGGTGAGGAGGGGGCGGGTTTCTTCGAGGTAGCGATAAAGGGTTTTTATGCTTTTTTTGCTGAGGGGAATAATGCGCTCTTTTTGACCTTTTCCGATGCAGCGGATAGAGGTGTCGGGGAGTTGAAGGTCGGAGAGTTTAAGGTGGGTTAGTTCGGAAACGCGCATGCCGGTGGCGTAGAGGAGTTCGAGGATGGCGTAGTTTCGTAGCCCGAGGGGGGTGCGTAGGTCGGGGGCTTGAAGTAGGCGATCGACTTCTTGGGTGGAGAGGGTGTCGGGGAGAATTTTCCATAGACGTGGGGAGTCCATGGTGTCGGTTACGTTTTGAAGTATGATTCCTTCTTGTAGAAGGTAGCGGAAGAAGATTTTGATGGAGACAAGGTGTCTGGAGATGGAGCTGGTGGCGATTCCGCTTGTTTTTAGGGCGAGTAGGTGGTCGAGAATCTGTTTGCGACCGACGATTTCGATGGTTGGTATTTTTTTGGCTTCGAGTGCGTCGAGAAATTGTTGAATGTCGTTGGTGTAGGCTTTGCGGGTGTTGATGGAGAGTCCGCGTTCGATGGAGATGTAGGTTTGGAAGTTGGTGAGGAGGTTTTGCATTAGTGGAGTTTGAGCTGGGCTAATGTTTTTTTAAAGTCGGGGGGCAGGGGGGCGGTTACTCGAATAACTTTTTTTGTGAAGGGGTGGGGGAAGATGAGTCGTGCGGCGTGGAGCATTTGTCGTGGTTGGGAAAGAGAGAGTTCGCTGCCGGTTCCTGCATATTTTTTGTCGCCTAAGACGGGGTAGCGTTTGTTGGAGAGGTGGCGGCGGATTTGGTGGGTTCGACCGGTTTCGATGCGGAGTTCGAGGTAACTGGCGTGGCGGTTGGAGTCGAGGATTTTTACAAGGGTGGTGGAGATGAATCCGTCGATGTCGGTGCGGATTTCTTTCCATTTTCGGGGGAAGGAGCCAACGGTTAGTGCACGATATATTTTCATGATGTCGCGGCTTTTGAAGAGGGGGATCATGGCGGTTTTTGCTTTTGCATTTTTTGCAAAAATAACGCAGCCGGAGGTCTCTTTGTCGAGGCGATGAACGGCGTAGATGGTGGGGTTGTTTTCCTGTTTTTGAAGGAGGGCTTCTACGCTTTTGTCGGAGGCGTTTGTGAGGAGGTAGGCGGGTTTGTTTACGATGAGGTAGTGTTCGTCTTGCCAGAGAATCTTTATTTTTTTGGGGAGGGTGGGGGGGTGTTCTTCGATGAGGATTTCGATGCGGTCGTCTTCTTTAACGCGGTGGTTTTTCATCCAGATTCGTTTGCCGTTTACGAGTACGTGTTTGGCATCTAGGTGTGCTTGTGCTTTCTTTTTTGATATGTTGAGTTCGTCGGCAATGACTTCAAAAAGGCGAAGGCCTTCTTGTCGGTATTTTATTGTAAAGGTTGGTTTTTGCATGGTGGTTCCTAGGGGTTATGTGGTGAAGCAGTCGGCGTGAATGCTGAGGAGTGGTTTTATGAGTTGTTTGTTTGTGCAGATGACTCCACATGCGTGGGGGGCGTGGGGTAGGGGGTAGGTGTGAATAACTGCGCCGGCTTGTTTTGCAATGAGACCTGCAGCTGCATGATCCCATAGATAAAGGGTGGTTTCGAAGTAGCCGTCGGCGTGTCCTGCTGCAACGTGGCAGATGTCTAGCGCGGCGGATCCGTTGATTCGTACTTTGCGGGTGTTGAAGATGAGTGTTTGGAATAGTTTGAAGTGGGGGGCGGGGTTTTGATTTACATATTTTGAAATGCCTGAAAAGAGGGTTGATTCTTCTAGTTTGTCTGTTTGGGCGGGTTGAATGAGGTTTCCGTTGCAGTAGGCTTTGGATTTAATGTGTGCAGTAAAACATTCGTTTGAAACGGGGTTGAAGACACATCCTGCTAAAACGGTTCCGTTTTTGCGAACGGCAATCGAGACGCACCAGTAAGGAAATCCGCGGGTAAAGTTCATGGTTCCGTCGATGGGGTCGATTATCCATTCGTATTCGCTATCGACTTCGGTGATGCCTTCTTCTCCAAGAATGGCGTGATTGGGAAAGGTTTTTAAAATGGCCTGTTCAGCTATTTCTTGGCATTCGGCGTCGAGGACGAGTTTTACGTCGTGTGTAAATGTTTCTGCGGTTTCGGTGCGCCGGTGCTCATTTTCTAGGGCATGAGCACCTGCTTTTTTTGCCGCAAAAATGGCGGTTTCTAGGAGTTGTTCTAAAGATAAATTTTGCATAGAGGGGATTAAGCTAAATTGCCGCTTTTATTGCAATCGTATTGTTTCTTTTATGAATAAAAGAAAGAGATGTTTTTTTGAATCGAAATTCTTAAATAAAGCAAGTAAGGTGATTTTTCGTTTATAAAAGAACTGGAGATAACCATGTTTTGTAGAGTTCGGTTTTGGGTAGGATGTTTAATTTTTCTTGCGGTTTCGGTGCAAGCGCAGATGGTGCATCAGGTGGTGTTGCTGGTAAATAAAAATTCGCAAGATTCTTTATATGTTGCAAATCAATATGTGCAACTGCGTAAAATTGAGGATCGTAATGTGATCTATTTGGATATTCCCGAATCGTTGTACAAAGCAACGGCGACGATTTCGCCAGAGGAGTTTACGAAGTATATTTGGAAGCCTGCGCAAGCTATTATTAAAAAACGGGGATTGGATGACCAAGTTTTGGCTTGGATTTATTCCGTTGATTTTCCTATTCGAGTGAAAACCGATGCGTCGGATAAAAAGCAAATGTCGGTTTGTGGATTAACTTTTTTGCGAAATAAAGTTCCTGATTTGGAGCAGGTGAAAAGGGGGACGTATCTTTCAAAACTTTTTGGTGGTCCAAATGATAAGGTGAAAAGTCAATTGAATACGATGGCTTTTGAGACAAAGAAAAAGGGGCTGGGCGAAAAGGTGAAAATTGCAAAGGAGATGCGTTTTTTGCTGAAGGGTTTGGGGGCTGAAATGCCTCTTCCCAATATGATGTTGGGCTATGTGGGGGAGAATGGGAATGATGTAACCGACGTGATTAAGAGTATTCGAAGAGGAACCTTTTCGGATCACAGAGGGGTTCGCTCTGGATTCTATTTTATAAAGAGCAACGATGTTCGTTCAAAATGTAGAGACTGGCTTTTTGATACAGTAGAAAAAATGTTGAAGTCGAAGGGTATTACAGCAACGATTACAACCCATTTTCCTACGGGTGCCGAGGGGGTTATGGGCGTTATGATGGGTGCAGAAAAGGTTGATCCTTCTAAAATAAAGTCGTTTGCACCTGGCGCTATGGCAGAACATTTAACGAGTTGGGCGGGAGAGTTTCAAAAAAACCAGACCAAAATGACGGCGTGGATAAAGGCGGGAGCCACGGCAACTGCTGGAACGGTCGTGGAACCTTTTTCCAATCCAAACAAATTTCCGCTACCCACCTTTTTCTTTTACTATGTCTCGGGTAGTTCAATGATGGAGAGCTTTTATCAATCCATTGCTTGTCCGCTTCAGATTCTCCTTTTGGGGGATCCGCTGGCAAAACCCTACGCACCTCGGATTAAGCTCGATTTTTTAGGCATGGATGATTTGAAAAAAGACTTCACCTTCGTTGCAAGTGCATCGATTCCAAATAATCCAAAAGTAAAATTTTTGTATCGATTTTTAATTGATGGTAAAGAGATTCAGCCCGCATCTTCCGAAGGTGCTTTTTATCTTCGTGTAGCCAATTTTTCGGATGGATACCACACGTTGCGAGTGGTTGCTGAAATTAATCATTTTGCTAGATATAGTACCTTTCAAACCAAAGGAATTACCATAAATCTTCGAGGGCGATCGATCGCAATTCTTCCCGACTTTGAACAAAAAGAAAAACATAAATACAACATTGGCGTTCGCCTTGGCGGAAAAGAAGATCCTAAAAAAATTCGACTGGTTTCCAAATCTAGAATTTTGGACGAAAAGCCCTATTCGCTTGGTGTTCAATTAATTTTGGACGAAACAAAGCTCGGGCAAGGTGCCCAAAGCCTTCGGGCCGTTGCGGTTTATAAAGATGGAATGGAAGTTTCAAGCAAACCTGTTCATTTTGGAATTGTCTTAAACGACTCGATTGAGAAATAAATATGCGCACTGTAGAAACGAATACCCCCGAAGAAACTTGGGCATTTGCCTCCGAATTGTTAGCGGATATAGCACCCGGAACCATCATGGCTTTGCATGGCGATTTAGGTGCCGGAAAAACCTGCTTCGTTCAGGGGCTGGCAAGAGCTCTTGGAATCAATGAACCCATCACAAGCCCAACGTACACCCTCGTTTGTAATTATAGCGGAACGTTGCCGCTTCATCATCTCGACCTTTATCGACTCGGTGGCCCTGACGAGGTGCTCGGTCTTGGCATTGAAGAATATTTCGATCCAACAGGAATTACCGCAATCGAATGGGCCGAGCGCGCAGAAGGCCTTTTGCCTCGCGATCTTTTACACATTAAAATCGAGGTCGACGATCAAACGGGAAAACGAACGTTTACCCTCTTTAAAGAGAATGAAATATGAAAATTTTTGCACTAGAACTCTCCTCCGGAAAAGGTAGCGTAGCTCTTATTGACGGAGATGAAGTGATTCAACAAGAAGAGTGGATCGAAGATTTTAGAAATCGAGAACAGCTATTTAATGCGATTCAAACGCTTGCTCTGGACTGGTCAACGATTGATCTATTTGCTGTGGGTCGTGGTCCCGGTACATTTTCAGGGATGCGTATTTCCTTCTCCGTTATGAATGCCCTTGCCGCACCCGAAAAAAAACCGGTTTATGCGTTAAACAGCGGAGCAGCCCTTGCGCAACAATTCGGATTGGATCGACTTGCTGTTATTGGTGATGCTCGTCGAGATAAAGTTTGGGTGGGCGTTTTTGAGGGCGTTCAGCTTAAAACCCCTTTTAAACTTTTGCTACGAGAAGAGTTAAGCGATTATCTTTCTCCAACCATTCCTGTGGTAAGTTCCGATTATGAACGATTAACCGATCCCCTTTTTAAAACCTTGCATTGGGCAATCAAAAAAAACAGCTTTCCAGAGGCATCAGCTCTCGGAAAATGTGTGCGAGATCGCTTAGAAAGAGGAGAAAAATCGGAGCCTTTTGAGCCGCTGTACATGCATCCGCCCGTTTTTGTAAAACCACGCTTTTCATAAAAGAGACGTCTTACAGGAAAGATAAAACGATCCAGAAAAGGCTTAAATTGGCGCACGAATCGGTTCCCGCTGCAAATCCCTCAAACAATAAAACGGCTCGCTCGAACACCTTATTTTCCGAGCGCCATCTTTTCGTTTTTCACCAAACCACTCCAGATGCGTCTCAAACACCTGCTCCACAAACGCCTTGCTTCCAATCGCTAAACCATCCCTAAAATAACGAACCCGACAACACAGCAACTCTGCTTTCGACAGCTTTCCCTTCGCCTCCAACACCTCTTTAACCCGCTCCGAATCAATTCCTCTTCCATCGCCCTCCGCAAACAAATGTACCCGATAAATCGCCTGTGCCCGCTCCCAATCCACCTCATTATCATCTCGGCGAATAATCTGAGCTAACGCACAAATACCCGATTTCGAAGCTCTTCCACCGCCCATCGCCTCACCATATCCACAAAACCGATAATCCTTTGGATCCTTCACCATCTTCGCCCGAACCGGATTCAGATCAATATACGCCGCCATCGTCAACAACGCCCCCTCCGAATCCTCCACCAAAATACTTCTAAATCGTTCTGCCCAAAGCGTTCCTGTATGTTCCGTTTTTTTGTTGTACCACTTCGTAA
>Ga0256845_1001535_pt1 | contig 18309 bp, 16 predicted proteins | sample RiftiametaG_FD_189101 | JGI IMG/M metagenome (GOLD analysis project Ga0256845, IMG submission 189101) | Tube worm associated microbial communities from hydrothermal vent at the East Pacific Rise, Pacific Ocean - Riftia | ecosystem: Host-associated > Annelida > Integument > Unclassified ...
TTTTTCAAGCAAAAGCGAGGCTATCGATTAGTAGGAACAACGCTTTCAGATAACGCATTGAAATACAATAATTCCATTTGCTTCTCACTAAGCTCCCGAGTCTCAATAACCTCAGTCATCAAGTCCCATATTAACCATGGCAATTCATAGAGATTTTTACCTGAAACATCAATTGTTTTACCTTGATGGATTAACAAAGCAATATTGATTTTATTATTAAGTTTATAGTTAGTATTTTTTCCTAATATTGAAGGCAAGTGGTCACTGGTAATATAAATAATTGCATTTTCATCCAAATTAATCATTTGTTTAATGTAAAGTCCTAGTGCTTTAGTGCGGTAATGGAATTGGTTAGAAATTCGTCTTAAACGATCGTCAGAATGCTGAGAATGAGTAACATCAGGCCTTTTAGATTGGTCTCGTTTAAAAGGTAAATGCCCGTACATTCCTAATATGTAATTAAATATTGGCCTTTCATCTTTATTGTATAGTTGTTTCATTTTTTCAAAATTATAATTCAGTAGATCACCATCAAATATTGGTGATTTTTGATACTCTAAACTAAACCGAGTTACATTTTGTAAAAATTCGATCTGTTGAAACCCTAAGCTTTGATAAGCTAATTTTGAATTAAAAAAGACTGAGTCAGGCGCTATTGTAGCAATGGTTTGGTAATCATTATTGTTTAAATGGCGAACAAAACTACTCATAGGCAGCCCCTTCATCACGTTAAATTCAATTTGGTTTACTCTTGATAAAGCTTTAATTCCTGTCAAAACTTCAAATTCGGCTTGTGCTGTCCCTCCACCATAAATAGGAGAAATTATATGAGAAAAATCGCCATTTGAATTTAGATATGGACGTAGTTCGTTAGCCAAAAGATGATTATCAAACTTAAGCTCATTGATCAGCCGGGGATCGATAAAACTTTCTAAAACAATCATGGTAATATTTTTCTTGCGTTTAACTTTATTGGGGTAAAGCGATTCATAATAGTGGTTATTTTTATACATACTTGATGAGTGAATTTCTAATAACTTTTTACGATTTTTCTTTTCCTGATGTGCATAATAAAGAAAACTAGAAAATCGTCCGTTGAGTCTAATGGTTAACTCTGGGGTCCAAACAATGTAGTTAAACAGTTTTTCATGCGCCACATTAAACACCTTAGAATTTAAGATGAAAAACAAACATAAACAAATAGTCAGACGAACCATGACATTTTTATAAATAACTATTTTCTGCTCATTTTTATTGGAAAAATAAAAGAGGATAGCAATTGAAATGGGAATAAATAAAAATAATATTAATATTTCAATAACCAACACCGGTGAAAATTCGTAGATAAAAGCTAGGTTTTCAAAATCTGAAGGAAAAGGTGAACGATTTAAATAATTGTAAAAACCATCAAATAAAATATACAAAATGATCATTGGTATTATTGGCAATAGATATCGAATCAAACAATTCTTTATCCTAGGAAAAAAGAATAGACTCGCTAACAAAACGGCTAAGGGTATTTCAATGCTATAAATACTTGAATTAAGGACATCTTTACCACGCCCTAAGATAATCCAATAATAAGAATAATCAATATAGCTGTAGACCACACTGTAAGAAATAATTATAAAAATTAAAACTCGAATGAATGTATGCTGAAAGAACCGTTTCAAGAGCTAAAGCCAACCTTTTATTTTTGTAATTTTAATAGTAACAAAGTTTGTGTTATTTTATAGCATATATAGCCCGATAGACTGATTAATATATACCCATATTCATCAAATTTAAGTAGAATTGTTCCCAAACATAACAACGACATATCAAACCAATGAATATATTATCTCAACTAAAAATAGTCTTTGTAGAGTCACCTGCTAGCTTATTAAAGCTTAATAAAGAAAGTATTATTTGGTCTGCTATTTATAGCGTAATTGCCATTCTGGTTTTTGGCTTACTTTTTATATTCTTAATCTCACACCAAGACACTATAAAATCTACTGTTTTAGATTATCTATTTCCAAAAAGCTGGCAAATGATTACAGAACGTTTAGCCAACTTTTTATTTGAATCACAAACTAAAATAGTTTTAAGCAATATGGTTCTATCGGGTTCACTAGTTATGTCATCGATCTTTTTATTCCCGATAAAGGAAAAATATTCGGCTGTTTTTGAAAAATGTTGCCCTCAGAAGAATCAAACACCAAAAGAGTACCCTTTAATCATTCAGTTTTTTGAAGAAACAAAATTATTTTTTATCTATCTTACCGTTCAATCATTTATTTTATGGCTTGGCTATTATCCCTATCAATGGGTTAATTATCTTTCAATTGCATTAAGTTATCTTTTTCTATTTTTCACTTTTGGCCTCGACTTTATATCACCTACATTGCAAAGACACAGAGAAAAGTATTCCCGCATTCTTAAGCTTTTCTTAAATAAACCTGTTCTTATTGTGTCTTTTGGTTTTTTATTTAGCCTACCTTCTTTAATATTAAGCCATTATATTTTTAGATTCGAAAATCTAACTCTAATTGAAATATCAAGCATCTTATTTTTATTTAACATCGTTTTCTTAACGTTGGCGGTTCCAGCAGGAACACATGTTGCCTTGCGTTTGTTGCCGCAAATACAACATATATCACCAATAAAAAAAATAACAACGTTGATAAGCTTTTCTGCCATGTTATTAGTTCTAATCAGTAGTCTATTTTTACATAGTCAATTAATACTGAGCTTGCATCATAAAAGCCAATTACTTAAAGCGAGTTATTCAATCGATTGGTCCTCAACAAAATATACTTTGCCTTCTTTTTCGCAGGTATTGAGTGGGCAGCTATCTTCTAAAATTTCTTTTGATGTCACTATTAGCAATCCAACATCATTTAATCTTCTTATAGAAAAAAGTAAATTTGTTATCAGTAAAAAACATGTTGATATTGCAAATATTGATTTAAATGGATTTAACTTAGGTGCCGGTGAAAAGAAAATTGTTAATCTTAGCGTAAATTCGGAACTTGATTTAACCAAAATAAAACAATTAAATAACTTATTTGATAACTGGCGTGTAGACTATTATATCGAAGTGTATCCAGGTATTCCGTTCATTATTAATATTACTGAAGGTTAAAATTTTTACTTTTTTCTGAGTAGAAACCATTGAACTAAAAAAATGATAAAACTTAAAATCAATATCAAATAGATCCCTAATAAACCATATTGCCGATACAAGGTATTATAAGAAGTTAATGATAAATCATAAACTAAAGTATCTTGTGTTGAGCGCTTAAGCGATTTTAAAACCTGCCCCCTGGCATCAACAGCTAATGTTATTCCATCATTGGTTGCGCGAACCAAAGGCAACCCCGATTCCAAGGCTCTCATTCTTGCCATTTGCATATGCTGGTATGGTCCCAAGGAGTCTCCAAACCAAGCATCATTACTGACAGTCACAATCAATTTTGCTTGTGATGATTGATTGTCGGCTCTAGCGATCAAATCATGAACAATTGAAGGATAAGTAATTTCATAACAAATTGCAGGTATCACCTGATAATCAGAAAAAATCATCGGCTTTTGCTGACGAGTTGCCGGAGAGAAATTAGACATCGGCAAGTTAAAGAATTCTATTAAGCCCCTTAAGATTTTTGAAAATGGCACATATTCACCAAAAGGCACTAAGACTTGTTTATGGTAAGTTTGTTGATTATTTCCTAAAGAAATAAATGAAGCGAAACTTGTTTTCTCTTGCTCATCATAAACAGGAATTCCTAACAATAAATCGGTTTGAGTTTTTTTTGACTTTTCGTTAAGTCGTTCAATAATTTCATTCACTTGATGTTTATAAGCCGGAATTGCCCCTTCAGGCCACACCATTAAATCGACATTCCAATTTTCTCGACTTTGGTTATAAAGTATATCCATAATGGATAAAAAATATCGTCTATCCCATTTTATGTCTTGAGAAATATTAGGCTGAACTAATGCCACTTTAATTGATTTTTTATCTGTTTCATAAATTGGCGGAGCAATGTTAGATGAAAGCAAAGGAATACTCAGCAAGATAATCAAGATAATAAAAAACTGATAATGGGGCTGTTGAGAAGCCTGTTGAGACTTTTCACAGTCCGATCTAAACCAAATAACCAAACAACTCACGATGATTAACATAAACCAACTCACGCCATAAACACCTAACCAAGTTGATAGCAATGACAAAGGTCCGTCAATTTGAGTGTAACCTGCAAATAACCATGGGAAGCCGCTGAATAAAAAAGTTTGCATAAATTCTGAGATAATCCAAGCAAATGGAATGATTAACAACAATAATCCTTTTCCAAAAAAATGAACTAAGCGTCCTATGAATGCTACTCCTAAGCCCTTAACAACAGATAAAGTTAAAACAAATAAAAAACTGATGGCAACAGCACCAATAACTGGCGCATGCCCGAAATTATGAATACTGACATAAACCCAACTTGTTCCTAAACCAAAGGCGCCAAACGACCAAAATAAACCAGTAGAAAATAGTGATAATTTGTCTTTTGAGCTAGAGTAAATTGAGTCTACAATTTCGTTGACTAATAAAAGTAGTGATACGATTGTTAGTGGCCAAAAATCAAATGGCGAAAAACCGAGAGGGTAAAGAGTTCCAATTAAAATTAGCATAAAAGCTTGAGCTTTATTGGAATGACATTTTGGCAAGGATTGAATTGAGTACATTTTATTTTGTTTTAAAAACACGAATTAACTTTATACGTCGGGTGTCGGCATTAACAATTTCAAATTTAAAAGGGGAAATTTCAATGGTTTCATTTTTAACCGGAACATGACCAAAACCTTGCAATAAAATACCGCCAAGCGTATCAAATTCTTCTTCGTTTAATTGTGATGAAAAATATTCATTAAATTCTTCTATTTCAGTAATCGCTTTAACCATGTATTCATTTTCTGAGATTTTTTGAATGGTTTCTTCATCACCATCAATATCGTATTCATCTTCAATCTCTCCGACAATTTGCTCTAAGACATCTTCAATTGTCACAAGACCCGCAACACTGCCATATTCATCAACAACAATTGCCATATGGTTGCGGTTGGCTTTAAATTCTTTTAACAAAATATCTAAACGCTTACTTTCAGGAATAATTGCCGCAGGACGAAGAAAGTCTTTAATATTAAACTTAGTTTTATTACCTAAGGTATTTTGAGCGGTAAAATGTAAAAGATCTTTAGCAAGAACGATACCTTCAATATCATCACGATTATCACCAATGACAGGAAAACGAGAATGTCCCGACTCAACAATGCTCGCTAAAATTTCTTCGAAAGTCATTTCATCATTCACAACAACCATTTGAGGTCGTGCAATCATAATATCTCGCGATTGAAGTTCTGATATATGCATTACTCCGACCATCATAGATAGAAGTTCATGATTTAATAACGAATTTTTTTCTGCACTTTTTAATACTTCTATAAGCGCATTGCGATCTTGAGGGGTATCCTGAAAAAGATGTGTTAGTTTATCAAACCAACTTTTTTTTTCGTTAGGTTCTTGATTTTTTATATTGCTTATCGAGGGAGGTTTGTCATCACTCATAGATTATTTTTCTCATAGGTCAGTCAACAATTCAAGTCTATCAAACAAAACAGCTTGTGGAAATGAATTCTTAGCAAAGTAAATCATCCATTCTACGCGGCTAAATTAAAGGGAAGAGATCAATGACACTCAATACGGGTTAATATAACCTAATTGTTTTAATGTCGTGATTTCTAAAGCTTCCATTTCTTCTGCATCTTTATCATTAATATGGTCATAACCTAATAGGTGAAATATGCCATGAATAATCAAGTGAGCCCAATGGCTTTCGATTAATTTTTTCTGCTCTAGAGCTTCTTGTTTTACAACCGCTTCGCAAATCACTAAATCACCAAGAAACTCTCCAATCTCTTCGACGGAAAGCATTTCGGGTATTTCAAATGGAAATGAAAGAACATTCGTTGCCTTATTCTTGGCACGATAATCATTATTCAATTGTTGACTTTCATCTTTGGAAACAATCCGAATAGTCACTTCAGGTTGATTAAATTGACTTTTTGCTTGCAGTAAAGCCTCTATAATCCAACGCTGCATGTTAGCTTGCGAAGGCAATTCAGTTGAATCAATAACATTTTGTAAGTCTAAAAGCACTTTCATAAACAACCTATTAAACTAACACCTACAAGTAGAATTCACTTAATTTCAACTCGAGATAAGAGCTTGAGTTACTTAGAATCATGGCTTTCATACGCTTCAACAATTCTTTGAACAACTGGGTGCCTTACAACATCTTTTGCTTGAAAAAAGCTAAAACAGATCCCTTTTACATTGTCTAAAATGTCAATCGCTTGATTAAGACCCGACATTTTACCATTGGGTAAATCAATTTGTGTTACGTCTCCAGTAATCACGGCTTTTGAATTAAATCCGATTCGAGTAAGAAACATTTTCATTTGTTCTTTGGTGGTATTTTGACTTTCATCGACAATAATAAATGATTCGTTTAATGTTCTTCCTCGCATGTAGGCTAAAGGAGCCACTTCAATAACATTATTCTCAACTAATTTAGCCACTTTTTCAAAACCTAACATTTCATATAATGCGTCATAAAGAGGTCTTAAATAAGGATCAACTTTTTGATTTAGATCGCCCGGCAAAAAACCTAATTTTTCACCCGCTTCAACCGCGGGACGCGTCAAAATAATTCGTCTTACTTCTTGTCGTTCTAACGCATCGACTGCGCAGGCAACCGCTAAATATGTTTTTCCTGTTCCGGCAGGGCCTACTCCAAAAGTTATATCACTGGATAAAATGTTTTCAACGTATTTTTGTTGATTCAAACCTCTTGGTCTAATTTGTCCACGTTTTGTAGAAATAACCAGATGTTTATTTTTTTTCTTTCTATGTGTATCCGTTAAAGCCTGGCATGCTGATTGAACAACAACATGTAATGTTTCAATACTTAAAGGATTAAGCTCTGTAATTTCTTGATAAAGCTCAACCAAGATTTCTTCTACAATTTCTATGTTATCTTGTTCGCCGCTGACTTTAAAAACATTGGCCCGATTAGATATTTCGACACCAAGACGTTTTTCAATAAGGCGAAAATTCTCATCAATATGCCCTGCAAGATTAGCCAGTTTCAGATTGTTAAATGGCTCTAAGACAAACTCTAAGCTGTTAAGACTCATTCACTATTCCATTAGTTTCCACACCGGCGGTTACAACTTTATCTGTTACAGCGTTGCTTGTTATAATTTTATTATTTGAAGATAATATGCCCCTTAAGGAATTTCGAAGCACTTCTGTAACAACAACATCAACAAATTGACCGATCATTTTTGGTTGGCCTTCAAAATTAACGACTCGATTATTTTCAGTACGCCCAGAAAGTTCCATCGGATCCTTTTTTGAAGGTCCTTCAACTAAAATTCGTTGACTGGTACCAACCATTTGTCTGGCATGTTTTTGAGATTGTTGATTTAAACGATTTTGTAATAATGCTAACCGCTCTTTTTTGATTTTAAGTGGTGTATCATCTACAATTTCTGCGGCTGGCGTTCCGGGTCTTGAGCTATAAACAAAACTAAAACTCATGTCATAATCAATTTCCGCGATTAAGTCCATTGTCGCTTCAAAATCTTTTTCCGTTTCTCCAGGAAAGCCAATAATAAAATCTGAAGACATACTTAAATTTGGTCTTATTTTTCGCAGCTTTCTAATTTTAGATTTATATTCTAAAACCATGTGCCCACGTTTCATTGCCGCAAGAATTCGATCTGATCCACTTTGAACAGGCAAGTGTAAATGACTCACTAATTCTGGCACTCTTTCATAAACATCAATCAATCGCTGAGAAAATTCTACTGGATGAGAAGTGGTAAAACGAATTCTATCAATACCTTCAATCGCTGCAATCAATTCAATCAGGTCGGCCAAATCAGATTCGCCACCATCAAATGTTTTACCTCGATAAGCATTAACGTTTTGCCCTAATAAATTAACCTCTCTCACGCCTTGCTCTGCGACAGAGACAACCTCAGCAATAATGTCATCAAAAGGACGACTCACTTCTTCACCACGGGTATACGGTACAACGCAAAAAGTACAATATTTACTGCAACCTTCCATAACAGAAACAAAAGCAGTTACCCCTTTGACTTGTTGCACAGGCAAATTATCAAATTTTTCTATTTCAGGGAACGATGTATCGATGACGGGTTTATGATCATTCTCTACGGCATTAATCATGCTCGGTAAACGGTGCAATGTTTGTGGTCCAAACACCATATCAACATAAGGTGCCCGGCTTCTAATGGCCTTACCTTCTTGACTGGCGACACAACCACCAACGGCTATTTTAAGGTCTGGTTTCTTATTCTTAAATTTTTTCCACTCACCCAGCTTTGAAAATACTTTTTCTTGCGCTTTTTCACGGATAGAACAAGTATTAAGTACTAAGAGATCAGCTTCCTTTGGATCGTCTGTCATCTCATATTGATGGGTTTTATTTAATAAGTCAGCCATTCGAGATGAATCATAATCATTCATCTGGCAACCCCAGGTTTTAATAAATAGTTTTTTGCTCATGCTTTAATTAAAAATACAGTGTTAAATAAGAATTTGGTCGCGGATTATAGCACTTGAGAGGGGTAAAGCGCTATTTTGAGTTTCATCAATTAACGCGCCCTAGAACCCTCAGACCAAAATACTCTCTTTTCGATACAAATAAACCGCTACAGAAATCAATGCTGCAGCAAGAGCCAGTGTTGTTAAGGCGTTTGGTAAAATAGTGAGCAAGGAAAAATCGGGGTTCATCACTATTTTTCCTGCCATCAAATACTGCCCAAGAATAGGAATACTGCCGGTTAATACCGTTAATTTAATGTTCATTGCCATCATCAAGAAAAAGGGAAGCATCGGTATAAACATCGCAAAGCCAACTTGGGTTTGAGCTTCCTTGGTACTTTTTGTCGCGGTTGATAATGCCATTAAAAAACCGGCCATAAAAAAACATAAAGGAAAGGTAAGAACGGCCAGTTTTACAAAGGTTAAAAAGGTAGGTACCGCAGAATTGCCATAAAAATCTTCTGGAATAAAACTGACCAAAATGGTTATAGAGATAAGTGGTAGAAGAAAAGAAAGAAATACAAAGGTTAAAATAGATAAATACTTACCTAAAGCAATTTCAAACCGTGAAATTGCCAAACTCAATAAAGGCTCCAATGACAAACGCTCGCGCTCTCCGGCAGTAATATCAACGGCGAGATAAAATCCCCCCATCATCATAGAAAAAATCACTAAAAACATCGTCATGTTAGCGATCATTCCCGCGCCGCTGTCTTCCCTGGAAATATCATTTTCGACAATATCAATTGAACGAAGCAATTGTTGATCAAGTCCTCGGCTCACCATTCGATAAGCGGAAATTGTTCTTGCATAAGCGACCAATTCACCTCGTAGTGTCCAAAAAACTTTTTGCGAGTCTGTTCTATCTTTATCATAGTGAATTGTCACTCTGGCAGGCGTTCCTTTTACAAATTTTTCGCCATAAGTATTAGAAATTTCCAAAACAATATCAATTTCACCTTCTATCAATTGCTGTTTATAATTATCCGGTGCGGTTTTTATTTTAATGTTTTTTTCTTTTAGATGATTAATTAAAGTCGGCGCTATTTTTTCACCAACAACATGAATTTCAGATGGTGTTTCATAATCTTGAATATGCTTATTAGCGTTAAATATCATAGGGCCAAACATCATAGCGGGCATCATGATTGGGCCATAAATAATGGCAAAAAATAGCGAACGTCGGTCGCGTAAATTATCACCAATTTCCTTCATCATAATAGTAAAAATATTTTTCATTATTTACTCTCCAATGATTCACCAACGGCGGCGACAAAGGCTTCTTCAAAATCAGTTTGTCCTGTTTCAGCAAGAATATTCTCAACACTATTTTCTATGACAATTTTGCCATTATTTATAATCGCCACATGGTCGCATAACAAAGAAATTTCTTGCATCACATGGCTAGAAATGACTAGACAATAACCTTCATCACGTAGATCTATCAACGTCTTACGTAATCGCCTTGTTGCCATAACATCTAATCCATTAGTTGGTTCATCGAGAACTAAGGTACGGGGTTTATGAACCAAAGCACGTGCCAAACCCACTTTTGTTTTTTGTCCTTGAGAAAAACCTTCTGTTCGTCTATCGATAAACTCTTGCATTGCTAACATACCAATCAATTCTTCAATACGTGATGGAATTTCCTCTTCTTTCATACCAGATAACCTTGCAAAATATTCAATATTTTCTCTAGCGGTTAATCGTGGGTACAAGCCTGAATTATGAGGAAGAAAACCAATATTTTTTCTAGCTTGTAATTTGTTTTTTATTACATCAAAACCATCAACCGAAGCTTCTCCGCTATCCGGCTCTAATAAACCAACCAGCATTCTTAGACTGGTTGATTTTCCTGCACCATTTGGGCCTAATAATCCGGTTATTTTTCCATCTTCTGCGGTAAATGAAACACCATTCACGGCAACAATCTTTTCTTTTTTGTTTCCCTTTTTTGGGAATGCTTTTACTAATGTTTTTGCAACTATCATAATTACCCCCTCACACTTATGGTTTTGGTCCATTAAAATTAATAAACAATGGCGCGGCATTCAATCTTTTTAAGCACGAATCATTCAACCATTCAACGCTTGCATCATTAACAAAATTTTCTACTAAGTAAGGTGCACAACCTTTCACACTAACAAAATGCCCTTGACCTTTAAATATCCAATGTTTTGCATTTTTAAGTCCCACTAAAATACTCTCACCGTATTTTGGTGGTGTAATCGGATCATATTCACCTGAAAATATTAAGGTTGGTATTTCAGAAATAATCTTCTCTTTAAAGTCAGGGTCCATAATACCTTTAGGCCAAACTTCACACGTGGTTTGAATAGATTCTAGTAACGTCGTTCCTAAATAGGTCTCTTCATTTTTCTCCAAAAACATTTTATCTAACTGAAAAAACGGGAAATCTTCTGTGCAAACTACAGCATTATGCATACCGGTTGAAAAAACATTATTCATTAATGCAGACATATTATTAAATGCACGAGCAATTGGTGCAAAGTTATTATTAACCGAGGCTTCATACAACATCGGCGGTAAGATAGCGATTGAAGCGCTATCATATAAATAGAGTCGAATAAGTGTCATCAAATGATAATGAGTAAATTTAGTTTTTTCTTGTTGACCACTGCTAAAATTTTCTACTTCAATATCTATTGGTGCTTTTTTTAATGTCACAAAAAGCTCATTAACTTTGCCGAAAAGATTAGGGAAGTTTTTATTACATTCAATATTTTTTTCACAACGTAAAAAGAGAGTTGATAGTATTTTTTGACTATTAATGGCAATGTCAGCAAAAATAGGTAGCTCAGGAGGAACAACCGAATCAAGTAAAACAGTTCTTATTGCATCGGGATATTTACGCATGTATTGAATTGCTGTTCTGGTGCCATAAGAAACACCAAATAAATTCCAGCTTTGAATTTTTAATGCTTTACGTACCAGCTCAAAATCTTTGATCGCAACACTGGTTGTATAAAAACGTGAATCACCCGATAACTGCTGCAAACATCTCACGGTTAAATCTTTTAATACGTCGGAATCGTATTTAGTCAGCTTACTTTGTTCTTCAGCAATGTCCTTGCCACAAACTAAAGGGTTTGAATGCCCTGTTCCACGTTGATCGACTAAATAAAAATCTCTATCTTTCGATAACCGGTCAAATGGCCGGTCGATATGCAAATAAGATCGCGATGCTGATTGACCTGGTCCACCAGCTAAAAACAACATAGGGTCGAGTGCTTTGATTGGTTTTTTTGCAGGTATTCTTGCAATAAACAGATCAATTTTTTTACTTTCTTTTTCAGCAGGGTTTTCTGCGACCTGAAACCAAGCACATTGCAAAGTTCTGTCTCGTCCTTGCGACTCTACAACACAATCTCGAAATTCTATTTCTCCCACTGTCGCCACTATTGGTAATGAAAGATCAATTAGTTTTTTGGGTTTGTTTGATACATTAATCTCCAACCTATCAATTTCTGTTGCTGCAATTGATGCGTTAAAAATTATCGTTATTATTAACCCTATAAAGCTAAATAAAGCGATTTTTAAGATCTCAGTATTAAAAACAGTCCGCATAGTCTACTCCCTAACTTCAATGTATTTGAGCTAATATAGTTTTATCTCTATAAAATTTATTCATATTAAACATGCGATAGACACCCGTTCCAATTCTCTAAATGAATTAGATAAAAAAATTGATGATGTATCGATTGATTGATTGTCTAAGAATTAAAACAGATAAATCAGGCTATAGCAAAAGCCATAGCCTGATTCTTTGAACAATGTAATAAAAAACAAATAATTAGTAGAAACTAATAATTGCCTGCGTTCTCATTAGCTGGAGCTTGACTCTCATCAGCCAAAGGTAATTTGACATTTTTTGCTGGAACAACGGTAGAAATAGCATGTTTATACACCATTTGACTCACGGTATTTTTAAGCAAAACAACAAATTGATCAAACGATTCGATTTGCCCTTGCAGCTTAATCCCATTAACTAAAAATATTGATACGGGAATATGCTCACGTCTTAAAGCATTGAGGTATGGGTCTTGTAATGATTGTCCTTTTGACATAATTGTCTCCTTATTATTCTTTTTAGTTAGAGATTATCCGCATTTACGAAGATATTTGGATAGTTCTAAACTCAGTATTGTTATTTTTATAGCCTGCAGACTGAAATTAAGCAAACTAAACTCTTTTTGTCCTATGAATAGAGCTTTACCAAAAGGCTATGCAACTAACCCTATGTATTAATTATAGTGGTCTATAGCATATTTTGAATCAACTTAATGGGTAAAAAGCTAATCTTAAAACTATCTATAGACTACTTTTTCTATTAAAACAATATTCTGTTCAAAAAATAGTCACTTCAGCTAAGAATAATCAAAAATTAACGGATAAAAAGTCGATTAGTCAGCATTTTTAACAGTTATGCCCTTTAATTTTTTATCACAAAGGTCATTAGTCTTAACTTAAACTCTTAGTGGGGATTATTCAGTAAAAGTTCAATGCTATTGATGAAACAATTAAGAAAAAGTTACATATTATTTTCAACAAAATGATTAATGTCTTGTTTACAACGTGCAACTTCTTTTAAATCAAGAGAATCAAACCAGTTAATGTTGGGCCAGCTTCTTAACCAGGTATATTGTCTTTTTGCCAGCTGCCTTGTTGCTATAACAGCACGTTCTTTAGCTTCGCTTAACGATAATTCCCCATCCATGTACTGCCAAATTTGACGATAACCAACACTCCGAATTGATGGACAGTTTAAATCTAAATCACCTCGATAATATAGCTGAGCGACTTCATCTAAAAAGCCTTGTTCAATCATTTGTTCAAATCTTAATGCTATTCGTTGATGTAAAACTTGACGGTCTAGAGGTGCTAACGCGATAGACATTAAAGGATTAGCTAATGCATATTTTTTTTGCTCTTCATGCCACTGCGATAAAGGCTTACCCGTCATACGAAAAACTTCAACGGCACGAGTAATACGTTGATTATCATTTTGGTGTAACCGAGTCGCAGAAATGGGATCTATCGATTGCAGTTCCGTGTATAACGCTTCTAAACCTTTTGACTCAAAATCCTTTTTCACCTGTAATCGAATACTCTCGTCAGTGGCGGGTAAATCTGACAAACCTTCTTTCAACGATTTAAAATACAGCATAGTACCCCCCGTGAGTAAGGGAATGTGACCACGCTGGTGGATCTCATTAATAATTTGACTAGCATCTTCACAAAACTGTGACGATGAATAACGTTGCTTAGGATCAATAAAATCAATTAAATGATGTGGCGCCAAAACCAACTCTTTATCACTTGGTTTAGCCGTGCCAATATTCATTTGAGTATAAACCATCGCAGAATCGACACTGATGATTTCAAAAGGTGAATTTTCTTGTTGGCATAAATCAATCGCTAAGGCCGTTTTACCACTAGCGGTTGGCCCCATTAAAAAGATGATTGGTGCTTGAGCATTTTTTATTATCATAGAGACTTAAAACTCAAGTCATGAGGACTATTTTCAAATAATTCATCAATAACATCGGATGTAATTTGTTTTGCTGCCGAAGAATTTTTTGCAGGTAGCGCTTGATGCTCCAATAAATATTGAATCATGTCATATGAAAAGGGTTTTAACGATTTATAAATTTCCTCGAAAATATTTTGTGCTCTATAAGAAGGTGCTAATTTTGATTTAGAAAATGATTCAATCCATTGAAAAAATAAAGCAGTTAAACTTTCTAATTTAATATCAATTAGCCATAAAGGAGCTTGTTTCAATAAAATAGAATCTGAATCATCGGCATCAAAAATAAAACCTAGGGATTGAAAAAACTTAACCACCTCAAAATTTTCCAAAAAGGAATGGTCTATCTTAATTGATTTTGGAAACAACAAAGATCTACTTTTATTTAGAGTGTTTTTGGTTATTACACTGTCTAAATATTCAATAAAAAATTCTTTTTCATTAATTAAATAAGATTTGTTTTGATAAAAAACATTCCAATAAAGTGCGTTTAAACGTAACAAATTAACTACTTGTACGGAATTGTTTTTTGTTGCTTCAAATGAACTAAATTGGGTCGATTGAATATCATCCGCAGGTTGATGTTGATAATGATATTTAACTGCTTTTTCTGAAACCGTTTGGCTTTGATGAAAGCTTAACGGTTCTATTTGGTTATGGTTATTTGTAGCCTCTTGATTAAACGAGACTTGTTCAATTTGATCCGTCGGATTTAATAAACTATCACAAGATAATGTCACTTCTGCTAAATGTTCGCTAATCGATTTAACTAATAAATCATGCACCATTCGCTGATCATCAAACCGGACCTCATGTTTAGTTGGATGAACATTTACATCAATTTTTTCTGCATCAATTTGTAAAAATATAACAAAAGTTGGCATGCGTCCTGGAGGTAATAAACCTTGATAAGACTGCCTGATTGCATGATTAAGCATTTTATCTTTTACTGGTCTCCCATTTACAAACACATACTGAATATCTGATTCACTACGATGATAACTTGGTTTGCCCAGCCAGCCATTTAAGCTAACAACATCATGTTGACAACAAAAAGCGACAGCATTATCAGCAAATCCTTTTCCACAGATTGAAGCAATTCTAGCTAAATAATCGCCATTTTTTTTACTCGCAGGAACACGTTTAACGACTTTATTATTATGTTTTAGAATAAATGCCGTATGAAAATTAGCTAAGGCATGGTACTTAAAAACTTCTTCAATATGTGAAAACTCGGTCTTTTCTGCGCGTAAAAACTTTTGTCTTGCTGGTGTATTATAAAACAAATCTCTCACTTCAATGCGAGTACCCACTATGGCCGAAGCTGGTTGAACATCAACATTCATTTCTCGACCTTCTGCGATAGCTTGCCACGCATGATCAGAATGTTTAGTTCTTGAAGTTAATGATAACCGAGAGACTGATGCAATACTCGCTAAAGCTTCTCCTCTAAAACCTAAAGAATGAATTGCGGCTAAATCGCTAATTGTTGAAATTTTACTAGTTGCATGGCGAGATAGAGCCAACGTCAAATCATCTTTATCAATGCCAAAACCATTATCAATAATACGAATAAGGCGAGTTCCTCCTCGCTCAATATCCACTTCTATACGATTAGCTTTAGCATCAATTGAATTCTCTAATAATTCTTTAACAACGGACGAAGGACGTTCAACAACTTCTCCTGCTGCTATTTGATTAGCAAGACGATTATCAAGAGCTTTTATTCGATGTGGGATTAGTGTCTGCAAACTTGGCAAAATTAAGCGCTCGGTATTTTGATCATTTGTCCAATGCGTAAGCGGTCATTTTTTAAATGATTATATTTTTTAAGTCGCGATGTGGACACGCCATAAACCAAAGCGATTTGCGACAGCGTATCACCACTTCTTACTTTATGTGATTTTTTTTTGTTTATTTTTTTAGTAATGCTTTTTGTTCTAACTACCTTTTTATTTGTTGTAGAGCTTTGTTTAAACCCTTCTTTTATTAAAGAAGCATACAAACTTCCCTCAGGAGGATTCGCTCTAAAATAACGTTTAACTCCAGCAAATACAGATCCTGCAATTCTCTTTTGATGTTTTGTTGATTTTAATTGTCTGTTTTCAGTTTTATTAGAAATGAAACCCATTTCTACCATCATGGCTGGAATATCAGGCATTTTTAGTACGACAAAGGCCGCTTTTTTAATATTTTTTCCATGCATTTTTGACATACTTTTTGAAAGTTGTTTTCTTACCAATTCTCCCGCTTTAAAACTTTCGCCAACAGAATAATTCATCGATAAATCTAATAAAACTTGTGCAACTAATGGATCTTGGTGAGAAATGTCAACACCACCAGCCAAATCAGAAGCTTGTTCTTTTTGCTCTAACCATCGACCCATTTCGGAATTAGCACCTTTAGGTGACAAAACCCAAACCGATGCGCCTCTTACTCGTTTATCAGGAAAACCATCCGCATGTAAAGAAATAAATAAGTCGGCTTTATTTTTACGAGCTATTTCTGTTCGCTTTCGCAACCCAACAAAATAATCGCCTTTACGAGTCAAAACGGCCTTCATACCTTTTTCTTTATTAATCATTTTATAAAGCTGTTTTGCTACCGCTAAGGTAACACCTTTTTCTCCGCCTGGTGCTCCAGGATCTTCTCCACCATGGCCAGCATCAATGGCAATCACTATATTTCTATTACGCTCTTTAATGGCATTTTTTGCTGTTTTAATGATTCTTTTTTTAGATTGTTTATGACTACTGGTTGTTGGTTTTAAATCAATGACTAAACGATAACCATATTTCTGAAACGGCTTTAAGGTGAAGTCTTTTGTGGTAACAGATTTTTTCAAATCAATCACAATGCGTAGATTATTTTTGCTTTGACTGTTTCGAATCTCACTCACTAATGATTGAGGTAATTCAATCTCTGATAGTGTTGTTTTTAATATTGAGTTGTTTAGATCAACAACTAATCGAGAAGGTTTAGATAAAGTAAAAATTTTATATTGAGCACTTTCACTCAAGTCAAAAACAATCCGTGTTTTTTCGGGATCTTGCCAGAATCGAATACCATTAACATCCGATGCAAAAACCTTAGAAACCAGCAGTATACTCACAAAAAAACAACGAGTAAAAATCACTTTAAATCGACGAGGTTTTAATCTCGGTTTAGTTAATTGAATAAACTGCTTTGTCACTGATATACCGCCAAGTAGACTTATTTCTTATTTTCAATCATAGCTGTTCAAAAGCTGAAAGCCATTGCAAATTATTAACTTCAAGTTTAATACTTCTCTGCTCTCCTTCATAGCTTAAACTCAGTTCTAAATCCGCTTTTGGTAGAAAATTAGCTCCTTTTTCTGGCCATTCAATTAAACAAAGGGCATTTTCATCTAAATAATCTCTAAAGCCCATGTATTCAAGCTCTTCAGGATCGGCCACTCTATACAAGTCAAAATGGTATATTTTTCTTTGTTGTATTTGGTAAGGTTCAACCAAAGTATAGGTAGGACTTTTAGTGCTACCTTTATGCCCTAATGACAATAGTAGCCCCCTAACGAGGGTTGTTTTACCCGCACCAAGTTGGCCATGTAAAAAAACAAGCCCCTTTTCTGGAAGTAAAGCGGCTAGCTGATGACCAAAATCAAGAGTAGCTTGTTCATTAGCTAAGTGTATTTTCAAAGTATATTAATAACAATATTCAAAGTGTTAATTATTCTACCATTAGATTAATCATAATTTTAGATAAATTTTATCCTCTATTCTATTCAATGGCATTGAATAGAATAGAGCGGTCTTATAATCTCCATTGGGGTAAAGCTAAAATTATTTATTGATAACATAACTCGCAGAAACATCAGCAATGCCAACCAGCAGCTCGATAGGGTTTAGTATGTTAAATTCAGCACCATATTGTTCATCGTTTAACAGAATATAGGCGTTATAGCTTCCATTGGTGACTGACATACTGTAATGGTCTAATTAACTTGGAAGGTTTTCTAGCCTATAATCCCCCCAGTAATTAGGATCAAATATGTCAGATAAAAAACAGAATAAAGTGCGCGTTAAAGTGACGCTCGAACAAAAATTAGAAT